>Ga0180438_10001176_pt1 | contig 47095 bp, 36 predicted proteins | sample SS_ome_12_FD_132455 | JGI IMG/M metagenome (GOLD analysis project Ga0180438, IMG submission 132455) | Hypersaline lake sediment archaeal communities from the Salton Sea, California, USA - SS_3_D_2 metaG | ecosystem: Environmental > Aquatic > Non-marine Saline and Alkaline > Hypersaline >...
CAGAAAACGTTAAGAAAAGAAAGAATACCGTGGGGCACACGGGATTTTAAGCCTGTGGAGTCCATGTAAGACCGTTGAAGAAAATCCTTCAACTGGCAATGGACGATGAATCAGGAATCCCCTCCCTTTAGGGAGGGGAGGATGTCAACGGCATTCCAAGGAGCAATAACTCCATAGAAACAGCAAAATATAAGGCCAATAGCAAAGAGAGGAGCCGCGGCAATACGAACAATATCTGCTGCGGTACTTTTGACTTTGTCCGAAAGGGACAGTGCTGTTTCTGACGTTTTCCAGAAATGATAAAAACTGATTACCTGAAACGTCTTTTGAATGGTTACAATAAGGAGTACCAAGGGGGCTGAAACGGGACTTAATACTGATCCAATAATGCTCAATTTGCGTAAAGCGTTTTTGCGGATGTTAAAATAGAGATTTCCTGTACTAGTGTCGAGTCTAAATAATGGTTTCCCCTCATTTAGGTTATTAGAGAAATTCAGATTCGTATGACCTAATTTTTCAAGAACCTTTTAGGATTGGCTGCTCTCTGAAAAATCAACCGTTACTGCATCATAATCTTCCCACCCATTGCAACATGGGCGAAAGTCATTAATGGTTAGTTGGGGTGGTGAAATGGTAAGACTGGTCATGGGGTTCTTCTTTTGGTGTTGTTTTTCTTTTACTGAATTTGTTTTTTGTGGTTCTCTAATATGCTCTTAAGGGCCTTTTCAGATATGGGATAATGACCATCATCTTCATTAAAAAAGGCTCTTTGCGTGGAAGTAAGCAGCTTTATTCCATTATGTGGAAAGATAAGTCCATACAATGGAAAAAGCGTAAGGCCGAGAATAGCAAGAGGCGAAGCAACGACACAAGCAATATCTGCTGCCGTACTTTTGAGTTTGTCTGAAAGTGTTAAAGTTACTTCTGAGTCTTTCCGAAAATGGTAAAAAGAGACCACTCGGAAGATTTTGAGAGCTATATGAAATACTGTAATTGGCAACATGAAGATACTTGTAAGTATGTGTGCGAAATTATCATATCGTAGAGATTTTTTAGGGATATTGATATATCGGTGTCCTGTACTTTTGTCGATAATAAATAGTGGGGAACCTTCTTTTAGATTTTTAATGGTGGACTTTTGTCCTATACTCTCGAGAACTTTGCGGGTTATGCTATTTTTCGCATGCTCAACCCTTATCCCAGAGGTGTCCTCATACCATCCATTGCAACATGGTCGGAAGTCATTAATGGTTAGTTGAGGTGATGGACTCTTATCCTCGGTTTCTTTTGCTGAAGGGTTTTCTGAGTGACTTTCTAATATGTTCTTAAAGGCCTCTTCAGATATAGGATAGTGCCCATCGTCTTCATTAAAAAAGGCTCTTTGGATAGAAGTAAACATCTTTTCCCCATTCCGTGGAGAGATAAGTCCATACACTGGAGAAAGTGTAAGACCGAGGATAGCAAGAGGCAGAGCAACAACACGGGCAATATCTGCTGCTGTACTTTTGAGTCTGTCTGAAAGCGTTAAAGTTACTTCTGAATCTTTCCAAAAATGGTAAAAAGAGACCACTCGGAGGGTTTTCATAACGCTTATATTGAGTATCATAGTTGGGAGTGAGAGTATACTCACAGCCATAGTTACAAAATTGTTGTCTCGTAGGCGCTCTTTTGGGGTATTGATGTATCGGTGTCCTGTGCTTTTGTCGATAATAAATAGGGGGGATCCTTCTTTTAAATGCTCAAGGGAATGAAATGCTTTTATAATTTCAAAGACTTTGCAGCTTGTACTACCTTCTGCATGGTTAACCTTTATCCCAGAGGTATCCTCATGCCATCCATTACAACACGGCCTAAAATCATTAATGGTTAGTGGGGCTGATGGAATAGTGAGACTGGTCATAGGATTGTCCTTTTGTTTGAGTAATTATAATAGGGCCTTTTTTAAATAAAAAACAGTGTTTTCTATTACGTACTAAGCTCAGAAAGGGTTATTTCGATGGAGGCGATAGCGCTTCCAACATCGGTTGAGGTGTCCGAGATCATTTTTTCGACATGGCGGACTGATGACATGACTGTTGAGTGGTTTTTCTGAAAGAGGTCTCCTATCTTCATGTAGGGGAGTTTAAGGTGTTTTCGCACGAGATACATAGCCACTTGTCGTGGGAGGACAAACTCTCTATTTTGCGATCGTAGAAATAGATCTTGCGCTGTTATGCCGTATGAATCTGCAGTAATCTTGAGAATTTTATCAGGGCTGAGAGCCGAGAATTTTTCTTGAGCAATAAGATCTGCAAGCAGGTCTTTAAGTACACTAGAGGTGAGTTTTTTTCGCGTAGAAGTGGTGAGGCGAAGTCTCATGACGAGCGTTTCAAGGGCTCGCACACACGAGGTAAAGCTTGAAGAGAAGAGAGAGGCGATCTCTTGGATGATAGTAGGTGTGAGCGGAAATTTTAATAGAGAGGCTTTTTGTTCAAGAAGGGGAATAAACTGTCTTTTTGAAGGGCTATGGAGGGGGAGAACAAGCCCCCACTCAAATCTACTTACAAGTCTCGGTTCAATAAATTGGAGCTGTCCTGGCTGGCAGTTGGCAGCAAGAATAATCTGTTTTCCTGCCACGTGAAGTGTATTAAAGGTATGAAAGAACTCTTCCTGTGTTGTGCTCTTTCGAGCAAGAAGATGGACATCGTCGAGCATGAGTACATCACAGTTTCTCCACACTCTTCTGAAAGTTGCCATCTCACCAGCTCGAATAGCTCGTACAACATGCTCTGTAAAAACTTCTGCTCTAGCTATTGCAACAGTTAGCCCTGCCTTTTGAAGGCGAAGGGCTGACGCTGTAAGTAGATGTGTTTTTCCAGATCCTGTTGGACCATAAATATAAATCGGATTTGGTGGTGCTTGAGGAGCTTCTGCTGCAGTAAGAGAGGAGAGGTCTTTCATTCTTGAAGCAGTTACATAGCTACACATCTCATCAAAAAGTTTGATAACGAGCAGGTTTTCTTGCTGCACATGAAACGTATCGAATCTGTGGGCTGGATCAAGATCATGAAGATCTAATTTGAATGGCTCTGGTTTTTTAGGCGTGAAAGCTTTTCTTTTTTTAGGGGTTGTGCCTGTTTGAAGTGTTACTCGAATGGGCGCTCCCATAGGGTCTGTGCAGCCACCTATTTTTGGACGAATATGCTCTTCAAACCAAAGCGCTTGGAAAGAATCCTTGGCTTCAAGTGTAAGCTTGCGATAGGCGGCGCGTTTTATGCGCAGCGGGGCGACCCAACGATCAAGAGTCTCTTTTCCCAGCTGTTTTTCTAGACGCTTGAGAAACCGATGCCACGCATCAACCGTTGTTTTATCAAAAGTATCACTCACATCTTCTTCCTATTGGTCCACAGCTGCTGTAGGATACCAAGGAACATAGATGAGATCCAATAGATATTAAGCCCAGAGGGGAAGTGGTAGAACATAACTGTCATTACAACAGTCATGACGTTGGCCATAGCGCGTTGTTGGCGCTGCTGATCTGTCCACTCAGCGGGATTTTTAGGTAATGTCGATGAAAAATATTGCTGAAACCACATTGTTGCTCCAAGAAAGATCGGCAAAAGGTGAAATTCATCGCCAATAAATGGAATATGAAAGGACCATTCAAAAAGGACATCTGGGGCAGAAAGATCGTAGATCCAGCCTGGAATAAAGGAAGCACCGCGAAGCTCAAATGTCGATTTTAACAAGTCAAACATCCCGATTAAAAAGGGCATTTGAATAAGCAGGGGAAGACAGCCAGAAAAGGGATTTACCTTCTTTTCTCGGTAGAGCCCCATGATCTCCATTTGTGCTTTGGTAGGATCTTTTTTATGGCGCTCTTGGATTTGTTTAATTATCGGGGCAAGCTCTTGCATTGCCTTCATTGATCGCAGCGACCACCTATTTAATGGATAGAGAAGGATACGAAGCACAACAGTAGCTAAAATTATTGAAAGAGCCCAGGAGCCAAAAACCTTGTAGAGAAGCTTCATAATGAAGAATAGGAATCTAGCAAAAGGCTCTGAGATAAAGGAGAACCACCCATGAAAGGTTTGACAGGAGAGGTAATTGGTTGGTTTTGCCTGATCTTCTAAGCTGTTTGTATCGATTGTGGTGAGAATTGAATCTGCAAAGGGACCTGCAAAGAGACGAAGCTTCATTGTTTTTTGCTGCAGAGAGAGGGGAATGCGCGTCTCATATCCAGGAAGATCTTTTGCCGAATATCTCTGGCGTGCTTCATTAAAGAGAAGTACTCGTGAGAGCGCCTCTTCTCCCGAGACTCGATGGAAAGAAAAGCCAGGGCCCTCGCCTTGTAGCGGGTCGAGAATGATTCCAAAAAAACCATTTGAGTTGCATGTCCAATCAGGCCGAAGTGTTGAATTAGTAAAAACTGTTTTGGGAAGATCAACGCGCTCAACAGTTGCTGTAGAGCCTCGAACAATACGGTATTTAAGAGCAGCTCCAGTTGATCCTGCAAGCCACTCAACTTCAAGCGTACCACTTGAGAGCCAAAGATCTTTACGACTTCCTTCAATAGTAATCTCAACATCTAAACAGTAAGGAAATCTCTCCGGATCTTCTGGTAATGAAAAGATCTTTTTTATTGTTCTGTATGGTTGACGAGCCTCAAAGGTAATAGAGCGCTTTGTAAAATTGGTAACGCGAAAGGGAAGGGAGGAAAACTCTGGATAGGCAGAGACGAGTGTCATACACGAGGGAGAACCTTCGCTTCGACGAAGCAGAGGATAGTAGCCTCCGATAGAGGCTTGAGCAAAGGATCCATCAGCTTTTTTTGCCTCAACAAGGGGGAAACGGGTCCTATTTGGATGCTCTTCTTCTAATTTTCTGTCGATTTCAATGGGGAGAACAACACTTTTGGGGGCCGCAGGTCCTTTGAAGGGCAAGTTAATTTCAGTAATAGCCCCCCCAGTGGAGCTAAATACGATCTGTTGATAGGGTGTTTCAAGAAAAAAGTACTCTTCTTTTGTAGGCGCTTCTTCTGCTGGAATTTCAGCAGCAGGAGAAGGCTCTATCGAGCTTTCTGGAGGAGGTGTTACGTGCTCGTTACCCTCTTTCCACTCTTTGAGGTCTTGTTCATATTTGTTGGCATACCATGATTTGATGCCCATAAAGGCTATGGTAACGCAAATGATAAAAAGAAGTGATCGTTTATCCATGAATACTCTTTTGTAGATTAGTGTGCTTTACATTTTTCGGGTTATAAGCGTACAAACGCGTTAAAGGTAGGCCAAGATGGTAGCATGTATGATGAAAATTATTAAGACAAAAAGGTCAATTTTTTACTATTTGTATGTGCTGATGCTTTCTTTTTCCTCACTTTTATGTGCTTCAGAAGCCTATTCACCCCTTTCTTCAGCAAGCTCGTATCCATATAAATATAGAGGGGCTGATATATGGAAAGCAGTTGATGATTTGGAGTATTCCCGGGCGATAGAGACTATTAGTAGTTGGCTGGAAAAAGAGAGAGAGAAAAAAAATATCGCTTTTCTTCAGATAGAAAAGAGCAAGCTTTTATATGCTAATCAGCAACATGTTGAAGCACTGGAGCTCTTTTTAGAGACACTAGAGAAGCATCCTTCTTCTCGAACTTCAGCATCAAAAAAAGAAGAGATTTTTTTCGATTCTCTTTTTTCCCTTTATGAAGGATCTCTCTCTTCGTATGAAGAGTGTGAAAAATTTATTGAAGAGAGCAAAAAGGTGTATGAGAAGAACCCTACGTATGCCTCATTAGGCCTCTATATCTCTTCCGGACTTGCTAATTGCGGCAAATTTTGCGAATTTTTTGATGCTTTTTTTGATGCCTATCAGTTGCGATCTGATTGTTTTCTTTCTTGGAAAATTCTTGGAGTGCTCCATGTAAGGCTCTATGAAGCTTCATCGAATGAGGCTCGACGCGCACTTCATAGAGAAAAGGCGGTATGTTGTCTGAAGAATGCCTTTTCGAGAAAATCGAGTGATGCGACTCTTCTTGTCAAGATGGTCTTTATAACTCCTAAAGAGGAGAGGCTAGCGCTTTTTAACGAGATAATAGAGCATATCGAGGCTATAGAGGTTCCTTTACGAAGAAACGACTGCTTTTATCTTATCGATCAAGCGTTGCAGGTAGACGCCACTGACTTTGCCAAACGGTGCATTGCAAAGGCTCAGTCGTGGTATTCATACAGTAGAGCACTACATCAATTCATCAAACAGATCGAGATGCTTGAATCATCTTCATGATCCGTGCTATTGTGAACCCTTATGATATTTTCTAGGAGCTTTACGATGCAGACAGAGCAAAAACACGTGTTAGGAGATTGGCAAGTTCTTAAATCTCTGGGTCGAGGGCCATTAGGAGATTTTTTTCTTGCAGAGCACCGATTTACAAAGAAAAAAGCAGATCTTCGTGTTTTGCCAGAAGAACTCTCAAAAGATCAGGGCTTTGTCTCTCGGTTTGAACAAGAGGTAATGAGGGTTGCCGCTCTTGAACATGCTGGAATCACAAAGACGCACAATGCTTCTTGTGCAGACGGACTCTATTTTTTAGCTACAGAGTCTGTTGTCAACACTGATGAAGATCCGCTAACTCTTTGGAAATACTTTTCTGGACGCATAGCGTCACCACAAGAGGTCATTAGTGTTGCTGAGCAGGTTGCTGCAGCTCTTGATTATGCTCACAGTTTTCAAGGTGGTGAAGGGGCTGTCGCACACGGAAACCTGAAACCTGACAATATCATGCTTGTAGAGACAGCAAATTCAGATCCTGTTGTTAAACTCGCTGACTTCGGGCTTTTGAAAATGGTTGGTCCTTCAAATGTATTGCTTCGGACATATAAGGCGCAGTTGGAAAAACTCTCACTTACAGATCCCTTTTTCACCTCAAAAGTTGGCCATGATCCATATGTAAGAGGCTCTTTAGAAGAAAATGAACATCGAGAACTTCTAAACTCTTTGGTGCAAAATATGCATTTTCTCTCTCCTGAACAAAGAAAAGGAGAGTGGTCTAATCCAGCAGCTGCTGATGTGTGGGCCTTTGGTGTTTTATTATTTTGGATGTTGACGGGCTCTTATCCTGAAGGCTCATGGGAATTGGCTGGACGACTGTCAGGAAATTTGGCTCATTGGGATGAGATTATTAGATCCTGCCTTTCATTTGATCTTTCGAAAAGACCTGCTCGTCTTGTTCCGCTTTTTGAAGAGAAAAAACAAAGCACTACCTCTCCTGTTCGAACCATCTATACACCTTCTGCTACTGAGCAGGTCGATGATAAGCAGGTCACGGAGTTTTCTCCAGAAAAGCATGATTCCAAAGGCATCGAGCCTATTATGACGGAGATGAAGACGATAGAAGAGGGGGTCTATTATAGAGGTTCTAATCAAGGCTGTCGCGATGAGATGCCAAAACATAAAGTCCGTATTGGAGCATTTTCGATTGATATCCACCCTGTTACAAATGAACAGTTTGTCCGTTTTCTTGAATTTCTTGGTGGAGAAAAGGACCATAAAAACCACGATGTGATTCGCATTAAAGACTGTCGAATAAAGAAAAATTCTGGACAGTACACGATTGAAAGAGGGTATGCAAAACACCCAGTTGTTGGAGTCACTTGGTATGGCGCTATTGCCTATGCGAAATGGGTAGGAAAACGCCTTCCCACAGAGGCCGAGTGGGAAGTTGCCTGTTGTGGGGGGATAGAAAATCCAACCTATCCAACAGGTGAGGAGATCGAGAAAAAGCAGGCCAACTTCTTCAGTACAGATACAACAGCCGTGATGAGCTATCCTTCAAATGGCCACGAACTCTTCGATATGGTTGGAAATGTCTATGAATGGTGCTACGACTGGTATGAATATAGCTACTATGAGCACAGTGCCCAAGAGCCTGATTTTCCTAAAGGGCCTGTCCAAGGGGTCTATAGAGTGCTTCGGGGCGGTTGCTGGAAGAGTTTGAAAGAGGATCTTCGCTGTTCAAAACGGCATCGTAACAATCCAGGAGCTGTAAATGGCACCTATGGATTTCGTTGTGCTAAAGATGCATAGTCTCTCATCCTTGACGTAAACTTTAGCCTTAATCTAAATATAGATGTTTTTTTGTATTTGGAGGTTTTTGGTGTCGTTTGAGTCTGTTTGTGAGGAAATTTCTTGGCTGCACGAGCCTGTGCGAGCAAATGATCTGGAAGAGTTTCAACTGTTCTCTAGTTACTTAACTGAGAGGATATTTCGAGCAGAGAGGGCTGCTCAGGAAGTATTTTCTCGACATGACTTTACAATGAATCCATTTCCCCATTTTCCGTACTATTGTGTTACTGGTGAGCCTGAGAGAGAAAATGCTGTTTGCCAGGACTTGCGTAGCATCGATTTCGAGGAATATATTCTTTCTTTTCCTTCAGGCATGAGCCGAAGAGGACAGATGTTAGTTTCATTTTCGGTAAGAGAAGAAAAATGGTCGGGAATTCTGATGAATCCTTTGGAGCAGATCATTCCTCATGATCTTGTTCGTGGTTGGAGTCAAGAAGATCAACTGCGGGAGTTGAACGAAAATCCTCCTGGAAGATTTTGGCCGGCTTTTTTCAAGGTTTATTTATCTCCTATATCGGCCTAAATAATACCTCCTTTCCTCTTGAACGCCACTCTATAAAATGGTATAATTTCCCCTCTAGGATGAGACAGATGTCTCAAGCTTTGTATCCATTTTAGAGGCGTTTATTGTTGTGTCTGATGCCCGTCGGCAAAAATCTGAAAAGTGTAAGGGGTCTAGAATTACAACGAGACACCTCTCAGAGGTGGCAGAGCAATATTTAGATTGTCTTGCACAGAAGGTAGACAAGAACCCTCAAAAGGTTCTCGATCTTTGGCCATCTCTTTTAGGATATCCTAGAGCAGCTATGACGAAAGCTCTCAAGTTTGAGAGCGGTGTGCTGCATGTTAGCGTACAAAACTCTACTCTTTTGAGCCTGCTCAATACGCCTCTTGAAAAGAAGAGGTTACTCAAGATGTTGCGCCAGCAGGTCCCTGAGGTAGAGATTGTCGATATCGCATTCTCTTTTGGATAAAAGGGTAATATAACGTTTCAGAAATTCTCGGAGTGTTAAGAATGACATCTACAGGTTCTCAGAAAAAGACCCCTCAGCAAAAGGCATATGACGCTGCTTCTATCACTGTGCTGCAGGGTCTCCAGGCTGTTCGTGAGCGGCCCGGTATGTATATCGGTGATACTGGAGTAAGTGGACTTCACCAGCTTATCTATGAGGTTGTCGACAACTGTATTGATGAGGCTATGGCTGGACACTGTCGTGCCATCGATGTCATTCTTCACGATGATAAGTCGATCTCAATTGAAGATGATGGCCGGGGTATTCCGATTGGACGTCATGAGGGAGAGTCGAAACGGCAGGGCAGAGATGTTTCGGCTGTTGAGGTTGTTATGACCATCCTTCATGCTGGAGGAAAGTTTGATAAAGATACCTATAAGGTCTCTGGAGGATTGCATGGCGTTGGTGTTTCATGTGTTAACGCTTTATCAAAGAGATTGCTGGTACAAGTATACAAAGAGGGTAAAATTCACGAGATTGAATTTTCTCGCGGACCAGCTGTCAAGCCAGTAACAATTAAAGGGGAAACCCATAAGCGAGGAACGAAAGTCACATTCTGGCCCGATCCAGAGGTAATGAAGGTTACTGATGTCGATTATGAAACATGTGCTAAGCGTCTTCGAGAGCTGGCCTTTCTTAATCCTGGTGTACAGATTACGCTTCGTGATGAAAGAACAGATGGCCATGATGATGCTGAATTTTGCTATTCAGGGGGGCTTGCCTCATTTGTTTCGTATTTAAACGAGAATAAAGAGGTTCTTTTCGAGCCACCGATCTTTTTTAAGGGGACTCGAGAGGGCGATGAGGGGCCTATTGAAGTTGAAATTTCCATGCAGTGGAATGATGGCTTTAATGAGTCGATCTTTTCATATGTTAACAATATTGCAACACGTCAGGGCGGTACCCATCTCACAGGGTTCTCGACAGCATTAACGAGAGTCTTTAACAGCTATATAAAAGATCGCGCCGCGTTAAAGAATGCCAAAACCTCGGTCTGTGGCGACGACATGAGAGAGGGATTAACAGCTGTTATATCAGTGAAAGTTGCTAATCCTCAGTTTGAAGGGCAGACAAAACAGCGACTTGGCAATAGTGATGTCTCTTCAGTCGTTCAACAGATTGTTGGAGAGGGCTTAACAGTATTTTTGGATGAACATCCTCATATTGCCAAATCAATTTCTGAGAAAGCAATGCTGGCAGCTCAGGCACGAGAAGCGGCCAAACGGGCTCGAGAACTAACTTTGAGAAAGACAGCTCTCGATAGCGGAAGACTTCCTGGAAAGCTTACTGATTGTCAGGAGAAAGATCCCGCAAAGTGCGAGATATGTATTGTTGAGGGAGACTCTGCGGGAGGATCGGCAAAAACAGGTCGAGATCGAAAATTTCAAGCTATCTTGCCTATTAAAGGTAAGATCCTCAACGTTGAAAAGGCTCGCCAAGACAAGGTCCTTAAAAATGAGCAGGTCGGTAATATTGTAGCAGCTCTTGGATGTGGTATTGGTCGAGATAGCTTTTCTATTGAAAAGCTTCGTTATCACAAAATCATTATCATGACTGACGCTGATGTTGATGGCTCTCACATCAAAACGCTTCTTCTCACGTTCTTCTTCCGCCATATGACACCCCTTCTTGAAGAGGGCTGTGTCTACATCGCTCAGCCACCACTTTTTAAAGTTACGCGTAAAAAAACCTCTTCCTACATCAGCTCAGAAAGAGAGATGGATGACTATCTTCTCGAGCTTGGTATGAGCGATATTCAGCTGATGCGTGATGGCTCTATCCTCGAGGTTGATCAGGTAAAAGAACTCAATGTCGTTACGCTTGAGATTGAAAGTTTTATCTCTAGAATCGAAAAGAAGGGGCTTCCCTTTAGAGAGTATCTTGCCCTTAAGAATGAACAGGGAGAGCTTCCTCGCTTTCTCGTCACCATCGCTGATGAGGAAAAATTTCTCTTTTCTGAAGATGAGCTTGCAGATTGCAAACAGCAGTATGAAGAAGAGCAGCGCAAGGTTCACAAGGAGACCCTAGCCTCGATTCCGGAAGAGGAACGCACCGAAGAGATGAAAGAGATTCGTCTAAAAGCTTTGGCCTTTTTCGAGTTTTTCGACGACGTAATTTGGGGCTCCCTACAAGAACAGCTTGAAAAGACAGGGTGTAGGCTGGAGCAGTATGCTATTTCTCAAGAGGAGCCTCTTGTTGTTATGGTTGAAGAGGGTCAAAGCGTTCCTCTACATACTCTAAAAGAGTTAATCGAGACATTGCGAGCCCACGGCAGAAAAGGGATTGAGATTCAGCGCTATAAAGGTCTTGGTGAGATGAATCCTGATCAGCTGTGGGAGACAACCATGGATCCAGAGCGCCGAATATTAGTAAAAGTTTCGCTTGAGGATGCGGCAGCAGCAGAACATATGTTTACGATGCTGATGGGTGATGAGGTTCCACCTCGACGCGCCTTTATTGAAAAGCATGCTCTAGCAGTAAAGAATCTTGATGTCTAAGGAGAACACATGACAGATCCTATCGATGAAGTATTTGTCCAAAGAAGTATCGAAGATGAGCTTAAAGAGAGCTACCTTCGCTATTCGATGTCCGTTATTGTCTCTCGAGCTTTGCCTGATGTGCGAGATGGCTTAAAACCCTCTCAGAGACGTATTTTGTATGCTATGAAGCTCTTGAATCTTGGAGCACAGTCCAAACACAGAAAGTGTGCGAAAATTTGTGGTGATACCTCCGGTGATTTCCACCCTCATGGTGAGTCTGTCATCTATCCAACGCTTGTTCGTATGGCCCAAAACTGGGCGATGCGCTACTGTCTTGTCAATGGCCAAGGTAACTTTGGCTCTATTGATGGTGACCCTCCGGCCCAGATGCGATATACCGAGGCTCGCCTTACCCCAGCCTCTGTCCACCTTATGGACGATCTTGATAAAGATACTGTTGACTTTGTTCCTAACTATGATGAGACAAAAAAAGAGCCTTTAGTCTTCCCATCTAAATTCCCAAATCTACTTTGTAATGGCTCTTCAGGAATTGCTGTTGGAATGGCAACAACCATTCCTCCGCACAATCTTGGCGAAGTTATAAAAGCGACCTTGATGCTTCTCGATAATCCGGCAAGCTCTATTGAAGAGATCATGAACGTTATGCCGGGCCCTGACTTTCCAACAGGAGGGATTATCTGTGGGTACCGAGGTATTAAAGAGACCTACCATGGGGGCAAGGGTAAGCTGATTCAGCGCGGTGTAGCCGATATTGAAGACATGCCGCACCAAACAGATCGCCAACGAATTGTGATCTCAGAGATTCCCTACAACGTCAATAAATCTCGACTTATCGAACAGATTGCCCACCATATTCAGGAAAAGACCATCACAGGAATTTCCGATCTCCGAGATGAGTCCGATCGTCAGGGGTTGAGGGTGGTCGTTGAGCTTAAAAAGGGAGAGGTTGCAGAGGTTATTCTCAACCAGCTCTACAAATTTTCCGACCTTGAAACAACCTTTGGCTGTCAGATGCTCGCTCTTGATAAAGGGCTGCCAAGATTACTTAATATCAAGCAGATGATAGGTGCCTGGATAGATCATCGTATTGATGTTATCCGACGTCGGACACGCTTTGAGCTTAAGCAGGCAGAAGCTAGAGCCCATATTTTAGCAGGATATTTAAAAGCCATTGATAGCCTCGATGAGGTTGTCGCATTAATTAGAGGATCTTCTTCAAAAGAGGAAGCGAAAAAAGAATTAATACGTCGATTTGAATTTTCTGAGCGACAAGCGGGTGCTATTTTAGACCTTCGCCTCTATCAACTTACAGCTCTTGAACACAACAAGATTGAAACTGAATACAAAGCTCTTTTAGAAAAGATCGCCGACTTAAAGGCTATTTTAGCCAGTGAAGAGCGTGTGAAGGGGATTATTACAGACGAGCTTTCCACAATCTTGCGACATTATGGCCAAGAGAGAAGAACAAAGATCACCCACGCAGAAAGTGATGTCGATATAGAAGACCTCATTCCTAATGAACAGGTGGCTATCACGATCTCAAAAGATGACTACATAAAGCGCATGCCTATAGATATCTTTAGAGAGCAGCGCCGTGGGGGCCAGGGGATAACAGGTATTGAGTTGAAAAAAGAGGAAGATGCTATCAAGGGTGTCTATGTCCTTTCCACTCACGACTATATGTTGATCTTTACCAATCTTGGCCGGTGCTATTGGCTTAAAGTATGGCAGATTCCAGAGACAGGGCGTCGTAGTAAGGGCAGACCTCTTGTCAATCTGCTTGGAGAGATGATGCCAGGAGAGCGTATTGCAACGCTTATTCAAGTTGATTCGTTCGATACAGATGATTGTGTTCTCATGTCAACAAAAGCGGGTGTTGTGAAGAAAACCTCTTTGCGAGATTTTTCAAACCCTCGTCGCAAGGGGATTATATCGCTCTCTATTGATGAGGGAGATGAACTTATCGGTGCGCAAAGAGTCTCTCTTGGACAGGAGATTATGCTCTTTACTCGCCAAGGGATGGCTGTTCGCTTTGAAGAGGATCAGGTTCGACAGATGGGCAGAACTGCTCGTGGTGTGCGTGGCGTCTCTTTGAAAAAGGATGGAGATGGTGTTGTCGGCTGTGAAGTTGTCAATGGAGATGAATCTCTTCTTATTGTATGTGAGAATGGGTTTGGTAAGCGTTCGCTTGTCCAGGACTTTAGAAAGACTCGTCGAGGTGGTGTTGGTGTTAGGTCCATTATTACCAGCGAAAGAAATGGTACTGTCATCGCAGGTCTTTGCGTGACAGACGAAGACGGGATCATTATGATCTCTTCAACGGGGCAGACAATACGAATTGCTATGAAGCATGTCCGTGTTATGGGACGAAATACACAAGGTGTTCGCCTTGCCAACCTAAAAACTGGGTATCTCGTCGCTGTACAGAGAATTCGCTCTCCAGAGGGTGTTAATGGAGATGGGGAAGAGATAACGGAGACGGTTGAAGAGGAAGCAATAGAAGAGCCGATTGAAACAGCCGAAGAGGAACAAATAGAAGAGTAGACAATTATGGAGAAAAGAGGACTCTTTATTACTATTGAGGGAGGAGAGGGTTCGGGAAAATCCTCGCTTATGGAGCATCTCTCACGCCTGCTTTCTGAACGAAAGCTTGCGCATATATTTACTCGTGAGCCTGGTGGAACCCCATTTGCCGAAAGGGTGCGAGATCTTTTATTGAACTCGAAAGAAACAGAAGGGGTAAACGCTCTCTCTGAGTTGCTGCTTTTTTTAGCTGCTCGCCTTGATCATGTTGAAAAAATAGTCGAGCCAGCACTGCAAAAGGGAACAACTGTCTTATGCGATAGATATATAGACTCTACAGTAGCCTATCAAGGCTGTGGAAGGGGAAAAGATCCGGATCAAGTGTGGAAGCTTTGTACAGGCTTTGTGCCGCTTTTGCCAGATATTACATTTTTCCTTGATGTTGCTCCAGAAGTTGGTATTGAAAGGCTTAACAAGCGAGAGCAAAATGTTCTCGATAGGTTAGAGTCTGAAAAGATGGAGTTCCACGAGCGTGTTCGTGCGGGATTTCTCGCTTTGGCTAAAATATATCCAGAAAGAATCGTTGTTGTTGATGCCTCTTTACCAGAGGAAAAGCTGGCAGAAGTGGCTAAGGACAAGTTGAAAGAGTATTTATGCACTTAGACCGTCTTGAAAAGCCAATTTGCGATCGCCTCAAATATCTTATCTCAAGTGAGCGAGTACCACATCTTTTAATCTTTACCTCACCTGATGCAGGTCTGCTCTCAGAGATGGCAAGAGGCTTTATATTAGATTGGTTACAAGTTGATTGGCCAACATTGCTGCATCCTGATTTTCTTGAGTTGAAGCGATCGGGAAAGGCGGGGCTTCACTCTGTCTCTCATATCCGTCAGATGGCAGAAATTTTGCATTTATCTTCTTATGGTTCTCGAGGAAAAGCTGTTCTTATCGAGCATGGCGATCGTATGCTTCCTTCTGCTTCAAATATGCTGCTAAAATTGCTTGAAGAGCCGCCAGAGCGCTCTCTTATCGTTCTTACTACTGCCACCTTACACCGATTGCTTCCCACAATCCGATCGAGAGGGCAGGTTGTTCGAATACCGGCAACTCCTGAAGAACGCCTCCATCCAAGCCTTGCTGAACTATTTGAGAGCAACCCGTCGTATGCTCAGATTGTCGATACAGCCTCTCTTTTGCATGAGGAGATTGAGGAAGGGGCAAAAGAGATTGGTGTTGAAGAGCAAGAGGGGGCTTTAGCTTCTATTAAAAAGGAGATAGCAGAAGAAAATGATGCTGAAAAGGCTCTTTGGATGCAGGAGCAAGCAAAGATAATTTTAGAAGGGCTCTATCTCCATCTTCGAGCCCGATTCAACTCATCTTTCCAAGTAGAGCTTCTCCAAAAAGCACTAGACGGCATTGATCGTGGGGCAAATCTGAAAACAATGCTTCCCTGGTTTTTGTCTCAGGTGGGGTAGGTTAAAGAAAGCACTCCATCACTACCTCTTCTTCCAATTCCAGCTCCTCGGACAATACCGATAATCTTGAGAGGAATATAGGCAAAAACGCCTACTGTCCGTCTGGTGATTTCGGAAAGTTTAGGACTTCGGGTAATCGTGTGTCCAAAGAGGTTTGCCACTTTTGAGCTCATCCACCAGCCTCTGTCATGCTCTACAAGCTCTGCCGGTGTAATCCTCGATATAGAATAATCTACTCCTGCTGTTGCTCGGCAGATCTTTCGTCTATGGGGGCGTGGCGTTGTTATAGAGAGCGCCTCTGCTGTTGGAAGTGGCCGGAAGATGGCGGCTGAGAAGTTAAGCCAGGAGCTGTCCTCTTGCTTATATCCAGTTATACCAAGGTGGCTTCCGCCAGCAATTGGGACGATATCTCTATATTCAAACTGATGACGTATTTTGAAGCTAATGTTGTGTTGCTTAAAGATAGCTGCATTTTTTTGTCCAATCTCCATGAAGGCTTTGTCATCATCGTGATCTATGGCAGGGCCATTATAGGTGTAGCATTCGCATTGTTGATTTGGAAGAGGAACTCTCTTTTTATGGGCTGTTAGATAGTACGTTTCAAATTGAGCAAGACCTGCTCCAAGGCTTTGGCCGAGAAAAACGATTTTTTGTCTGGTTTTATCCTTGGTACTTTCTTTAAAGCTTGTTGCCCAATTTAGTAGGAGTTGATTGAGTTTAGGATTGTCGTTGTCTTTAATGGCATTTTCTAATGCAGAAACAACGTTTTTGTTGTTCGAGCTTTTTTGTCTTACATATTCAATACAAAGTTTAGCTATCTCTTTCAGTTCTTTCCCAGCAAGATCGGGATCGGTACTTCTTGGAGCCATAAGTTGGGCAACCCAAAGTGGTATTGTTCTTTCTTCTAAAGCATTTCCTTGGTGTTTATAGCCAAGGCCGGGTTTAAGAGAGCCAGGAGAGCGGGTGGGAGCAAGGTCTGCTGCTATAGAGTCGAGATAGTTTATACTATGTTTGTTTGACGATGTGCTTCGAAAGGCTCGTATAAATGGTAAGAGGTTACCGTCTTTATCTTTTGCATCTTTTGCAACGGGAAGAAAATCATAAGAGATCCGTCCCTGACTATCATCTAAAAAGGCTTCATTATAATACCACCTAGCGCCATATTTCGAGCTTGGTGCTGGAAGGATAACACCGACACGCAGTCTTTCTTGGGCATTCCCGTGAGGTGGGCGGTAGAGTGCTTTTTTAACAACTGTATGGGAGAGGAGCTCGTAAAAGTTTAGCCAATCGTTAGTCTTGGCCAGGTCTTTATATGTGTGGAGAAGCTCGAAGATCAGACGGCATGGGTTTGCATTATCCTTGTTTTCCATTAAGCGAGAGCCGGTAATCTCAAGATGGCGCATTTTTCTTCCAGTAAAGGCGTTGTCGAGATCCTCGTCTGTTGGCATAAGCATTGAGATTATCTCAGAGCTTACCTCTTCAGGAAGGTCTCTAATGGATTCTACATTTCTTCCATCCACATAGTCGGTTAAGAACCTCGCTAAAAGAGCAAGGCTGCAATTACAATATTTGTCTTGAATAACCCGTTCTAGACCTCGCAGTTCTCTAATAGAAAAGAGCTCACAGAGCTTATCGAGAGAGGATATCTCATTAGCCATTATGTCTTTCCATGCTTCTGAGTTACCCTTTTGATCTTTTACTATCTCATTTGCACTCTGTAATTTCTTCCAGAGAGCTTCAACATGTGGCATCTCAATATTGCAAGCGGCAATGTTGCATTTAAAAACATGATCAGGAAGAAGAGGACGGCTGCCTTGTATCATAGCGTCTAAATCGATTCCACAAAGAGTTAGAATTTGCTCTACAATCTCCTCTCCATACTCTTTTTCTAAAAAGGATTTATACACTTGAACAGTGTGTCTGTTTTGTTGGGGCGTTTGTGTTGTTGTTCCGATCTTTTCTAGCTGAAGAAGGCCGACATCAGAAAGAACAAGGCGGTATGCTCCTCGATGTTGTTTGTGCATGATGAAGTTAGTGTCAGATTCTATTGTTTGAAAGCACCATGTTGAAAGTTTTGTAAAGGGATCTGTAAAAGAAGATTGGAAACTGTCAGAACCAGTAAAGCGTAATGTGGGAGACTCTAACTCCTTCTTTTTGAACGTATACACAGAGTTTTTCACACAAAAGATTGTGTTGAGAATCCTTTTGAATATTCCTGGCTGTGTAACATTGAGAGTTATGATCTTTTTGTTCGGCATTTCTGAATAGGCGTATGGCCAGATGCGGTTAACTGTTTTGTGAAATAGCTTAGTTGGATACGAGAGCTCTTTTTGCTGCTGTATTCGGTAGGTTGTCTTTTTGCAATGTTTCCTGTCTATTTTGAAATTAAAGCCTGTTTGGAGCCGTTTTTGAGAGAGTTCTGTCGAGTACGCTGTGGTAAAGGTCTGTTCAAGGGTTTTTAAAAGAGCAACCTTATCTTTTTCTTCTTTGGTCTTAGGTATATTAAAGCGGATCTCTCGTCTTTCTCCTTCAATATCTCGAAAGAGAGACCATGTTCTTTCGTCAATTCGGTAGAATTCATTAGGGTCAATATGTATTGATTGAGTAGCACTTCTTGTAACATCGATCTCCATGATCTTTTTGTCTGTTTTTGACCAATAAAAAATAGCGCGGAATATTCTCGTTAGCAAAGAGGGTTTTTCTCTCGTCTCCCGTATTCTGTAGCTTTTTGATGTTAGATTTCCTTTAGAGACTGAAACAGTAAGACCCTTTTTTAGAGTATGTTGCCAGAGGTGTGTTTGGGAAGAGATTTTTTCTTTGATGGCTGTAAGAATCTCTCTTTGATCATCTGCTTGATCGATCATTGACATGTTAAAGCGTAGTTCAACATCTTCGTCTTCAATTTCCTGAACCGTTGACCATGTCGTTTTGTTAATCTGAGAAAATCCATTGGAATTAACAGCGCTTGTCATAAAAGCAACCCCCTTTAAAAACCTAGATACCTGTTAGATCTATGTCTTTAAGGGCATAAAATCAATAAAAATTTTGGGGTCTAAAGGGCTTTAGACCGCAAGAGGCATGCCAGACATCTTTCACAAGGAGTATTCTTTTTCTGTGGGTCGTAGCAAGACCAGGTGAGATCAAGTGGCGAATTAAGTTCTCTACCTAAGCTTCCAATCTGTTCTTTTGTTAGTTTAATAAGTGGTGTAACGATCTTTACTCTATGCTCGGATCCATTCGAAATAGCTCTTTCAAAGGCTTCGATAAATTCAGGGCGGCAATCAGGATAGTTTTCATAATCATCACTATTGGCTCCAAAGTATATCTCTGAGGCGTTATTCGCTTCAGCAAAGCAGGCTGCATGAGCAAAGAAGAGCAAATTTCTGGAAGGGACGTAGGTAGATGAAAGGGCGGACATTTTGGAATTGAGAAGTGAAGAGCTGCTATTTGCAAAGAGGGCGTCGTCGATTCGTATGATTGTGTGGGAGGTGCCGCAATGGCTCGCTATCTTTTTAGCGCTCTCAAGCTCAATGCTATGGCGCTGTCCATAGTCAAACGAAAGAGCTAAACACTCTCTTTTTTGTGAGAGGGCACAAGAGAGCGCTACACATGAGTCGATTCCACCTGAAAGAAGGACAATGGCTTTTTGCATCAAACTCCTCGTTTTGTTGGATCCCAAATATATCTATGGTTTTGAAGATTAAGTCGTGCGGGGAGTTTATCTTCTACCATCCACGCGACTAATTTTTCTGGAGAGAGAAGTCTCCAAGCAGGGGAGAGAAGTACATTGTCTACTTTGGAAAAAAGCGAGTATTGCAAGATGTTTTTTTTTGCCCAATCATAGTCTTTCCTATCGGCCAGAACAAATTTGACCTCATCGCTTTGTCGCAAAAGGGTAATATTTCCCCAATCATTTTTATCGGACATACCGCTGCCTGGACACTTAATATCTAAGATGATCTTAACCTCTTTTGGGACCTCTTTGGTTGTAAGCGCACCGCTTGTTTCAAGAGAGATCAAAAAACCTTCATCTACAAGTCGTTGTAGAAGCTCTATACTAGCGCATTGTGCAAGAGGCTCTCCTCCTGTTACACAGACATGCTTCCATCCCAAGTTTGTAAGCTTTTCAGAGATCTCTTCAATACTCCAGGGCTTTCCTTTTTCATATGTATATGTGCTATCACACCATCTGCAACGAAGAGGGCAGCCAGAGAGGCGTACAAAAGAGGTCATAAGACCAGCTTTACTTGTCTCTCCCTGGATACTTTCGAAAATTTCGGTTATGTAAAGCATAAAAATCTAAAAATATTTCAAAACATGGAATACAATTATAGAGGAAGCAGAAAATATTCCCAGCCAAATTGACAAATCTTGCGTATCTTGCTCTTTTTGTCTTAATATGATGCCACTTACTTATCTAAGAAGAGGGATATATTTTGATAAAGAAATGGTTGATCTGCACGGCTCAATTTTTCATTCGAATACTCTTTAGCTTGCGCTATCGAATTACATACAAGGGGCTCGATCAAATAGACAAAGTTCTTCGAGATAGATCTGAGGGGACACTTTTTTTGTCCAATCATCCCGCTCTTTTCGTTGATCCGATGATTGTAACCTTCCCGATCTATAGAAAATATGAGGTTCGTCCACTTGTTGTAGAGTACATGTTCTACTTTCCACTCTTTCATTGGCTTTTTAAACGTATAGGAGGGCTTCCTATTCCAGACTTTTCGGCTGGTGTCAACCCACTAAAATTTGGCCGTCTTGATACAACCCTTAAAACTGTTGAAGAGGGCTTAGAAAAGAGAGACTCTTTTCTAATTTTTCCAGCGGGAAGAACGAGGGCAAGTGGTAGAGAGGTGCTTGGTGGGACATTTGCTGTTCATCAGCTGCTCTCAAAGCAACCAAGGGTTAATGTTGTCCTCATTCGGATGACAGGGCTTTGGGGAAGCCGCTTTTCAAAGGCATACTCAAAAGGAAAGCGGATCAACGGTGGAAAAGCGTGGAAGCAATCTTTATGGGACCTTCTTAAGGCGGGGATTTTCTTTTTGCCGAGAAGAAAGATTACTGTTGAATTTGAGATGGCGCCAGAAGAACTTCCTCGCGAAGGGTCTAAGCAGGAAGTCAACAAATTTTTGGAGGCATGGTACAACAAGCCATTTGAAAATACTCCCTCTCGAGGAGAGCCATTGAATTTTGTTCCTTATTCATTCTTTGGTTCCCAGTTTCCTGTGATTGAAGAGGAAGAAGAAGATGTATTAGACGGGAAAGAAATTCCTCAAGAGGTGCAAGATGAGATCATTGATCAGATTGCAGAGCTTGCAAATATGCCAAAGGAGGAGATCTCTCCCCAAAAACGGCTTATCGCAGATTTAAGCCTTGATTCATTAAATATTGCAGAGCTTATCACCTTTTTAGAGACGCGATATGATATCAAACAGATCGATCCTGAAAGTCTCTCTACAGTAGGTCACGCCTTTTTAGCTGCAACAAGCCAGCTAAAAGAGGCGGTTATAGAAGAGGTTGATTGGGATACATCATCGTGGGATAAAGCAAGAGCCCCAGAGAGAGTGCTATTGGGCGAAGGGAAAACTGTTCCTGAGCTCTTTTTTGATACGTGCGATAGAAACCTCTTTTCAATTGCAGCTACAGACCCTGTTGTAGGTCCTGTTTCGTACCACAGATTAAAATCTCGTGTTCTTTTTCTCTCCCATGAGATCGCTAAACTCCCGGGAAATAATGTAGGCATTCTTATGCCTGCCTCCATTGTATCAACTATTCTTATACTTGCGTGTCAGGTTGCTGGAAAGACTCCTGTGATGATCAACTGGACTGTGGGCGGTGGTCACCTTGAGTCTGTTTTATATCTTTCTAATATTGAAGTTGCCATTACCTCTTGGGCCTTTTTGGATCGGCTTGAAAATGTCGATCTCAAACCAATCCAGAATATTTTGGTGATTTTGGAAGAGTTTAAGGCCTCCTTTTCCTGGTGGAAGATGGTAACTTCTCCAATAAAGGCGCTTATTCCTTTTAGAATACTAAAGAAGCTCGGGTGGCTTGGAGAGGTATCTAAACTTCGGGGTGAATCTAAGGCTGTTATCCTCTTTACAAGTGGGACAGAGAGCATGCCAAAGGGTGTGCCACTTACCCATGAAAACCTTCTTTCTAATATGCGCTCAGCTCTCATGACGGTCTTTTTTTATAGATCGGACCGATTGCTAAGCGCTCTTCCTCCTTTCCACTCCTTTGGCTTTGCAATTACAACCCTTCTTCCAATAGTTTCAGGAGTTCGTGTTGTCTTTTGTCCAAACCCAACAGACTCTGGAGCCCAAGCGCGAATAATACGAAAGTGGTCTGTAACAGTTGTCTGCTCAGCACCCTCTTTTCTTATCAATATCCTGAAACAGGCCTTAAAAGACCCTTTTTCAAAACTGCGAGTGATTGTTTCGGGAGCTGAAAAGGCTCCAAAGCCTCTTTTTGAAATAGCTTCGAAAATAGCCACACAAGCAGAAATTTGGGAGGGATATGGGATTACAGAGTGCTCTCCTATTCTTACTGTCAATACAGCCAATGATCCCACAATGGGCGTTGGACCACCGCTTCCCGGTGTTCACCTTAAAATTGTTCATCCTGAAGAGTATGCTAAAATCCTTCCTCAAGGGGAATCTGGGATGATTTTAGCAACAGGTCCCAATATCTTTGATGGATATCTTCAAGCTGATGTGAAGTCGCCCTTTTACGAAGAAGAGGGCGTTAAATGGTACGTAACCGGTGATATCGGCTATCTCAACGAGAGTGGAGCTCTGATTATTACAGGAAGGCTCAAGCGATTTGTGAAAATAGGTGGCGAGATGGTCAGCCTCGGTGCTATTGAGTCAGCGCTTATTGAGGAGGGAATGTGCGGTCATGGAGAGGGACCCCAAATTGCTGTCTGTGCTAAGGGAGAGAGCGAAGGTAGAGCTCGAATGACTCTCTTTTCCACCATAGAGCTCAATGTAACAGAGGTAAACGCTTTCCTTCGAAAAAAAGGCTTTTCTAACCTTGTTAGAATCGATCGTGTGGTTACGTTAGAAGAGATTCCTGTTTCAGGAACAGGAAAGGTTGCCTACCGCCAGCTTGAGGCAACGTTAGCCTGAGGAAAAAATATGTCCAATCCTGTGCAATTAGGTAAACGTCCCTGTCCGTATGTTTTGGAAGGTCATCCGTCCAAACGGATATGTACTCCATGGTCTACATTGCCTGGTGAGCTAAAAATAGACATTCTTGAATATCTTCCTATACGGGATTTGCTTTACGCCTCCATGGTCTCTTCATCAATGCGGGAACAAGCTCTCTTTGTTCAAAGGAAAGTTTATCAAAAACTTCTCAGCGATAAAGAGGTGATGAGTGTTGTGCGTCAATTTGATTTTTTCATTCCTAGGGTGGAGGAAGAGTGCCCACAATTTTCTCACGAACTGGATCTGATCATTAATCAGATTGGAAAATACCTACAGCTTTTTAAAGGCCCTTCTTCACCTGCGATTGCTAATATTTCTAGCATAAAGACCACGCTTCTATCAGCCGATGCCTTTTGTTCTCGGTTGAGAATTGACTTACGAGAGATATTTTCACCCAGCCCGAGGAAAAAATATGTCCAATCCCGTGCAATTAGGTAAACGTCCTTGTCCGTATGTTTTGGAGAGTCCTCCGCCTGAGCGGGAATGCACTCCATGGTCTAGATTGCCCGAAGAGATAAAAGTAAATATTTTTGAATATCTTCCTATACGAAATTTGCCTTACACCTCTATGGTCTCTCGATCGATGCGAGAAAGAGCACGCTATGTTCAAAAGAGTATGTTCCAAAAACTTTTCAGTGATGCAGAGACGACAGATCTTATGGCGAGTTTTGGTCTTATCTTTCCTGAAATGGATAGGGGATGCCCGCGATTTTTTCATGAACTGGATCTGCTTATTAGTCGAATAAAGGATTGTGTTGCAGAGGGAGTACCCAAGAGGCCTCCTCTTTCGATAGGTGATATTTTTGGCATAAAGAGCATACTGCTGGCAGCCAATGCCTATAATACTGGAGAGTTGAGATTTGCCTCACAACCTCTGTTGGGATTTTCTCAAGAAGAACAACAAATGTGGGGAGAGAATATCATAATCAAAAGCCCAAATCTAACAGGGCTACCTAAGGAGCTAATGACTGTTCCAAATGTTAGCTCTCTTACTCTTTCATACAATTCCATTCGATTTTTGCCTTTTTGGGTTTTCAAATTGCAATCACTCACATATCTTGAGGTTTCTTACGCCGAGTTGGTTGAAATTCCAGAATGGATTGGAGTCTTTAAAGAGTTGACCATTCTTAGGCTTCCTAAAAACAGTATTAAAACCCTTCCAGAGCAACTACAGAAATTGGAGTTATTGCAAGATCTTGATTTGACAGGAAACGAGCTAGAAGAAATTCCAAGATGGATAGGAAGCTTTCCAGATTTGTACTACCTTTATCTTTCCGATAATAATATTAGCACTCTTCCTGAAACTTTGGCTAATTTGAGTAGCTTGACTGTCTTAGAGTTGAGTGGAAACAGCTTAGTAGAAATTCCAGAGTGGATAGGGGACCTTAATCTGACCGATCTTTTACTCGAAAATAACAGGATTAAAAAGCTTCCTGAGAGCATGGGTAGATTGGGGGTATTAAGACAATTGAACTTAAGTGGAAATAAATTGGTTGAAATTCCTAATTGGATTGGATCTTTTAAATACCTGAAGACTCTTTCGCTTGCCAAAAATAGGCTTACCAGACTTCCGGAGCAGGTGGGACAGCTTACGTCATTGTATGAACTGGAGTTGGCTGAAAATGAATTAGTCGAGATTCCAGCTTTACATTGTAAGGATCTTTATTACCTCGATCTTGCTAAAAATAGACTACGCTCTCTTCCTTCTGAGATACGAGAGTGCAAAGAGCTCGAAACACTTCATCTTGGTTTTAATGAGGAGCTTATTCTTCCCAATTGGCTTGACCAGCTTGTTGGAATCGAAAAACTAGCTGTTCCAGGTCTTAGTTTAGACTATCTACCTGAAACAATACGGAGATTGCCGTTATTAAAACTTTTGAATGCAGAACATTGTGGCCTAGAAGAAATTCCAGAATGGATTGGTGAAAAGAGGCTTTTGGAAGAGCTTTGGTTGGCAAATAATAAAATTAGTGCTCTTCCAGAGAGCATGAGACAACTAACAGCGCTGAAAAAATTGAGTGTTGGCTACAATCAATTAATAGGCCTTCCAGAGTGGATAGGAGAGCTAAGAGCTCTTTTAACGCTTATTGTTAATGGAAATAGAATTGAAAGACTTCCAGATTCTATGAGAAATCTCAGGCGTTTAGAACGTCTTGAGATAATTCAAACAGGACTCAAAGAGCTTCCAGAGTGGATAGGAGAATATTCACTTTTGACTCTTATTGCCGATGGAAACGAACTTAGCTCTCTTCCCGAGAGCATGCGCTCTTTAGACTCTCTAAGTATGCTTAATGTTGGCTGTAATACTCTTTCTACTCTACCTTCGTGGATAGGAGAACTGCAAAGCCTTACTCAGCTAGCAGTATATAATAACCCAATCGAATTTCTTCCCGACACTATATGTCAATTAAGCTTTTTGAGGACACTCTGTGCAAGTATGATGAGATTAAGAGCGCTTCCCGAGGAGATAGGGAATCTGCAGTGGCTTGAAAGCCTCGCTCTTCAGGGCAATCAATTGGAAACGCTTCCTGAAAGTATGCGCAATCTACAGTCTCTTTCTATGCTTAATATTGCTGACAACAATTTGACAGAGGTTCCAGAGTGGATACGAGAGCTAAAATCTCTAAAACAGCTCGACATCTCGAATAATAGACTTGAAAAGATTCCCGATTGGTTACAGAAGATGGGAATAAAGATCATAACAGAGCATCCTATAGAGCCACAAGTTCATGATATCGAACAGGCTTTCCTTGATCTCTAAAGAGAGCATCGAAATAGGAAGTGCCGTAGTTTTCAGGAGGAGATGTATATCCAGGCGGTGGAAGAGGGTTTGTAAACGCTTTCTGCTGTTTGCTCAAATCGAGAAAGATTTCAGAGTAGGCTTCATCATCAGTGACGACAATAAGTGAGCCTTTTTCTTTAAGTACTCGCTGTGTCTCTTCGAAAAAGAGGGGAGAGATGAGGCGGTGTTTTGCATGGCGCTGTTTAGGCCATGGATCCGGGAAGTTTACGTAGATTGCCTCTACAGAGGAGGTCGGAAGGTAGTTTTTAGAGAGCATCATCGCCTCTGCAAATGCGACAACAAGGTTTGAAAGGGCGTTATTGTGAATCTTTGACCAAATTTTTCGAGCGCGATCAAATCGCTTTTCTACAGCGAGAAAGTTTTTGTCAGGATTTTGCTTTGCCTTTTCTACAATCCAGTCCCCATTGCCACTACAGTACTCAATAAAGACCGGATGATCATTTCCAAAAAGGAGAGGATCACTCCATCCCGGAAAGTGAAAGAGGGTAGGATCAGCAAGGGTGGGAACGTACCAGACACGGTCATGGATCGTGATGGTAGGCTCGCTTTTTGGAAAAGGTGGTTTAATTTGCTTTGGTCGTACCATAGGTTGTAATTATAATATGTTTACGCCGTTGCAGGCAACGGGCCCTTTCTATATAACGTGAGAAAACGCGAGGAAAAAAAGCGATGGTCTACCAAGAAGAGTGGAAGGGTCCGTTTTTATCGAGCCCCTCCTTTAGTCAGTGTGAAGCGACCAAAAAATTAGCTGAGCTAGCCTTAAGTCCTCCTAATTTACGAGAAGTGGTCTCAGAAGAGAGAATGGTCTCTCTCTCTGCCTATGGAGCGGGAATTTTGCTTTTGTTTGGGTTTCAGCGAGTAGATAGCCAGATTTTAGACACTCTGCAAAAACTCGCTGATGAGCGGCAAGCTGTAGCGCAGATGAAGGCGCTTTTTACTGGTGAAAAGGTCAACTGGATTGAGGGGTGTGAGAGTGAAGAGAGAGCTGTTCTCCACCCGTCCCTTCGAGATCTCTTCGATGTTCCGGTCTCTCCTGTCCGCCCAGTTCGGCAAGAGGTCGAAGCAGAGCTTCACAAAATTCGAACTTTTTTTACCGAGAAGGTAAGTGGTTTTACAACACTTCTCTTTATTGGAATTGGGGGGTCTGAGCTCGGTCCTCATGCACTTGTTGAGGCTCTAGAGCCGTACCATCTTCCAGGAAAAGAGATTCATTATATTGCCAATGTTGATCCTGATGAGATGACAAGCGTGCTTTCCAAGATTGATTTGAAAAAGACGCTGGTCGCTGTTGTTTCAAAATCTGGGACGACTCTTGAGACTGCGACAAATGAGGCTCGTATTCGCGATGCGTTTGAGAAATCAGCCATAAATTCCAAAGAGCATTGTATAGCGGTCACGATGCCTGGAACGCCAATGGATGATCAAACCAAATATAAAGAGGTCTTTCATCTTTTTGATTTTGTTGGTGGCCGGTTCTCTTCAAGCTCTGTTGTCGGCGCCGTCCCAGTAGCTTTTATGGTCGGCGTCAACTCTTTTTTTGAGATGCTCGATGGTGCGAGCGAGATGGATCGCTTAGCCTTGAGAGGCGATATTCGTGACAATCTTCCACTATTGTTGGCCCTTCTCTCTGTTTGGAACAGGAATTTTCTCTCCCTTCCTACAACAGCTGTTATTCCGTATGCAAAAAGCCTTCACCGTTTCCCAGCACATCTACAACAGTGTTCTATGGAGTCTAATGGAAAAAGTGTTGATCGGACAGGGCAAAAGGTTTCATATCCAACGGGCCAAATCGTGTGGGGAGAGCCCGGAACAAATGCGCAGCACTCCTTTTTCCAGCTTCTCCATCAAGGAACAGATGTTGTTCCTGTTGAATTTATTGGGTTCAAAGAGTCGCAATATCCAGAAGATTTTTCCTATAAGGGCACAACATCCAATGAGAAATTAACAGCTAATCTATTGGCACAAGCGCTTGCTCTTGCTACTGGAAAGGACAGTGAAAATCCCAACCGGTACTTTGAGGGAAATAGGCCATCAACACTGATTTTAGCAAAAAAACTCGATGCCCACACATTAGGAGCACTTCTCTCATTGTATGAGAATAAAATTGCCTTCGAGGGCTTTTTGTGGGGCATCAACTCTTTTGACCAAGAGGGTGTTCAGCTTGGAAAGGTATTGGCAGAGAGTTTGCTGAGAGCTATAGAGAAACGAAAAGAGGGAAAAGAGGATATAACAGCTCCTGCTGTCGGAAGAAGGCTTCTTGATCTTGTCGATGATTTGGCTGTAGGAAGAGCGGTGTTACCTGAATCGAAGTCGCACCATGTCACCTGACTATATCGCTGAATTTATCTCATATCTTGGAGCAGAAAGGGGGCTTTCTCCCCACACGCTTCTGGCATACGAGAGAGATTTGAATTCTTTGAAAAAATATGCTGAGAATTTGTGGCCACCAAATCTCGATACCATCATGCACTTTTTAAGCTCTCAACAGCTCTCTGGCAAACGATCGAGCTCTGTTGTCCGCGCTCTTGTGGCTATAAAAGTCTTTATGCGATACCTCTTTCGCGAAAAATATATACGAGAGGATGTCTCTTCTTTTCTCGATGCTCCTCGTGTGCAGCAGCTGATCCCATCGATTTTAAGCCATCAAGAGCTTGAAAAATTGCTTCAAGCGCCCGACCTTTCAACAGAAGAGGGGATCTGCGATAGAGCAATCTTCGAGCTTTTATATGGAACAGGAATTCGTATTTCAGAGCTGTGCGGCCTTACGATCTACGATGTAGGCGATGACTATATAAAAGTTTGTGGTAAGGGGAGCAAGGAGAGGCTCGTTCCCATTCCAAAAGCTGTCCTAGAATCTGTTGATAAATACCTCATAGAGGTTCGAGAGCGCTATGATAGCAAAGATCTACGAGCGCTCTTTCTCAACAGTAAAGGAAAGCCAATAGACAGAACGCTTGTTTGGAAGAGAATCCAAGCTTATGCCAAACGCCTTGGAATTGAAAAAAGAATCTCTCCCCATACCTTTCGCCATACGTATGCTTCACATCTTCTCGATGCTGGAGCCGATGTTCGTATCATTCAAGAGCTTCTTGGCCACGCCCATATCTCGAGCACAAACAGATATACGCATGTTTCCACTGATCAGCTTCGCGAAACTTTTCGCGCTTTTCATCCTCGCTGGTAATTTCTGTTTTCTGCTAAAATATAAAAACTAAATCCAAAGATTGTATTGTTTATAAAAGGTGTAATTATGAGTGTTGCCTCGGTATATAATGTTCAAGGTCGTGAATTTCCTAAGATACAAGAAATTGACTCTCCATGGTTTTCTGAGTTGAGTCAAAAAGTTAATGAGATTACAAGTATAATTTTTACTACAACAGAAAATGATCTTGAATTACTTCAACGCTCCTTTTCATTTATTGGTGATAAAATCGCTAAAACAAGAGCTAAGATAGAAAGAAGGGCTCTTTTTGATCGCATACAAAACGACACAGAGCTGATGGGGCTGCTTGCCTTTTTTATTGCGAAAACATCGGTATCGTATGACAATCCCCAAGAAATTGCGACCTGGTTAAGCAGAGTCAAGACTGAGGTTGCTCGCCTCCTTGTTCATCTTCAAGATAGTTCATATCTTGGAAATTTACCAAAATGTAAGGATCAGAGTGAGCTGAAAGAAAGGGCTCACGAGATAATGTGGGATCAGAAAAAGATGAAGCAGCTTTTTCAAAAAGCTGTTGATATTAGTCTCATTGAATGTTTTAAGTTGTTAATTCGTTCTTATTCTGGCCGCGAGAACAAACTTGATCTCTCTTTAGATGCGGGGCAATCTGCAGCTAAGATTAGACAATGGTTCTTGGACACACAACCTTCAATTTCAGATTTTTCTATCACTGGAGCACAGATAACCTGTCTTCCTCCAGAGATTTGTCAACTCTCTATTACAAAACTCCATATTGTGAAAACAAAAATTGCAACCCTTCCACCAACAATGAAACAGATGTCTTCTTTGATGCTTCATCTTTCGCAACCTTCGAGCATATTTGAGTTTCCAGATCCAAGCTTTTTTCCCAAAGAGCTCCAGATCATGCTAGACAGCGATCTTGAAAAAAGTTTGCAAGCTTTTTAGAGCGGCATCATCTAGTGGCCGCTTATGGACCCCATATAAGATAGAGCACTTTTTTAAAAAAATGTTGAGATAGGATCTACATCGCAAAAGCGATAAACGCCGTGTGGAAGGCGCTCTGATCTATCTATCTCTTCTATAAGATTTGTAATAGTCGTAATGCTTGGGCCTCGTATGAGACACTGATATCGCCACCGATCTTGGATTTTGGCATGACCGCAGGGGAGTGCAGGATGGCAGAAGAAAGAGGGAGGAAGCCTTTTTTGAAGAAGTTCCTTCCATTTATGAGTTGTTGTAGCGACAAGCTTCTCATCTATCCCTGAAAAGATAAATCGGACGATGCGCGAGAAGGGGGGAAAGCCAAAGGTTTCTCGAGTAGAAGACTCGTCATTGAAAAAAGCGGGATAGTCTTGCTCTGCTGCTGCTTTAATCGTTGGATGTGAAGGGTGAAATGTTTGGAGGATAACCTCTCCAGGAGCATATCCGCGGCCTGCTCTTCCAGAAACTTGCGTGATCAGCTGAAAGACTGACTCTTGGGCTCGAAAATCAGGGATTTGCAGCGTAGCATCGCAATTGATAACGCCAACTAAGGTAACATCTGGAAAATGGAGCCCTTTGGCGATCATTTGTGTTCCAACCATAAGGTCAGCCTTTCCTGTTCGAAAGGCGTTGAAAATCTTTTCCAATGATCCTTTGTGTCGTGTGGTATCTGCATCAGCACGAATTGTTCGAAGGTTGGGAAAGATTGCCCTCAATGCTGCCTCAACTTTTTCAGTTCCTACTCCACTATAGCGTGCAACTGCGTGAGCGTTACATGCTGGGCATGTGTTAGGTGGGGGAAGGCTATAACCGCATAAATGGCAGAAGAGCATATTTTGGGATCTATGAAAGGTGAGAGCACTGTCGCAGTGGCGGCAGGAGACTACCTCATGGCACTTTTCACACGTACATGTTGTGTGATAGCCGCGGCGGTTTAAAAAGAGGAGGGTTTGCTCGCCCTTGGAAGCTCGATCAGCTATTCTTTCAAGAAGAAGTTCGGAAAAAAGTCCCTGCTTTTTTTCTCTTTCTCTTTGCATATCGACAATATGGACTTTTGGTAGTGTGATCGACTCTCCGCGCTCAAAAAGCGTGATAAGCTCATATTTGTTGCTTTTAGCATTAAAGTAGCTCTCAAGAGAGGGTGTGGCGCTTCCAAGGACAACAGTAGCATTGCACAATTTTCCCCGCATGATAGCTAAATCTCTGGCGCTATATGTTGGGCTCTCATCTGTTTGCTTGTAGCTTTGTTCGTGCTCTTCATCGACGATGATAAGGCCGAGATTGGGAATGGGGCTAAAGATTGCAGAGCGAGCACCGATCACAATCCTCTTTTTTTGCGAGCGAATCTCATTCCACGTTGCAAACCGCTCTCCATCGCTTAAACGGTGGTGTAAAACAGCTAAAGGAGCCTCAAATCGGCTTTTGAATCTCGATATCGTCTGATTGGTGAGCGCTATCTCGGGAACAAGCATGAGAACACCCTTGCCCTGATCTAAAGCTTGTTCGATTGCCTGCATATACACTTCTGTCTTGCCGCTTCCTGTCACGCCAAAGAGGAGTTTGACAGAGAAGAGGCTTTTAGAAAGAGGTTTGGTAATCGATAGCAGTGCTCTTTTTTGTTCTTGACGAAGCTTTTTTGGAGCAGAGCGAAAGTATTTTTCGCCAATAACTATTGGTTGATCTGTTCGCACCATCTCAAGAGAGACGAGACCTTTTTCTTGAAGGGCGGTAATAGAAGAGGCATGACAGGAGGCCTTTTCAAGGAGTTCTGAGAGCAGCATTCCCCGTCGAGTTTGCAAAAGGATTTCAATGGCCTTTGCCTGCTGAGGAGCTTTTTGTATGAGAGGTTGATAGTCGCGAGCAAGATCGGATCGAGTTTTGGCACGCTTGACAAAGTACTGGCGCTTTGGCTGAACAGCCTTTCTCACGCCTGTTGGAAGCATGGTTTTGATAACCTTTTCAATGGGAGTTGCGTAGTAAGTGGCCATCCAGAGGGCGAGCTGAAAGAGGTCTTCTGTGATAACAGGACCTTCGCTTAAAAGACGCTTGATAGGAAGGGGTTTTTCTACAGAAGAGGTATCGGAGAGAGCGATAACATAGCCGCGCGATATTCTATTTCTTAGAGGGACCTCAACCCAGCTGCCAATGCAAATCTCTTGAGCAATTTCGTGGGGGACAGCATAGTCGAGAGGTTTTCTGATTGAGAGCTCGAGAAGAACCTGTGCATATTGCTGCGATGACATCGTAGGTTTTATTTCCTCCAAATGACTCGATTATCATAAACCATGTGGGCAATTCTTTCTGCACAAAGGATTTTTGTATGACCTATTTTAGCTCTCCTGTAAAAAATGTAGCGAGAGAAGAACTGCCGATACCCCAAATTGTTGTTACAGGCCCTGATGAAGAACCTCCTTCAGAGTCTGTTGAGGCTGTCAATGAAAAGCTTCCTGCAGGGTCCGTTGAGGTTGTCCGAGAAGGTCTTCTCGAAAAAGGGATAAGAGTAGCGGGAAGGATTTTGTCTCTATTTAACCAGAAAAAAGACCTTGAGTTGGTCTCTGTAGTTGAACAAAAGAATGAGCTTATAACCCCGAGCAGTATCTATTCTGATCTTTAAAAAAGGTTAGATTTAAGCCTGAATAATATATGGATCCCACATTTCAATTATCTTGAAAAGGTAACCCTTTTCAAGAAGAGCAGTAAGTATGCGGGGTATCCAATACTCTTTTTTTGCTTGTTCTTCGTTTGGGATGAATCTGTAGCCGGCTGAACCAGCTCTTTCGAAATCTTCAAGGGGGTCACGATCCACACATAATACAATATGACGCTTTCCTTTTGGTGGATCGGTATCTGGTTTTTCCTGAATAGATTTGTTTATCTCTTCGATAAGAATGTTTGTAAAATCCCTAAGAGACATGGTTTTTTCTTCATAAGCAAAATCACCGTCATCTGTCATTATGCGGCGACCATTTTTGTCTTTGACCTTTTGCTTAATTGTGGCTATCTCGTTTAAATCTAGCCCCAGTGTCTCAATATCAGGCTGAATAAGTTCAGCCCCTGTTTTAATTCCACGTTTTGTGTGATATTCTTTTAGTTTTTGATTATATTCTAAGTTTCTTTTTCTTGTTTCAAGAGCTCTTTTAAAATCAGAAGTGCTGATCCGATGCTGTTTTGCTACCTTTCTAACAATGTTTGCCTGTGTTTTTGTAACGCAGCGGACTAACCCGTTGGAAAGGCCACCAAATAATCCCCTTTCTGCATCTCTCATGTGTTCAAGATCAATAAGCGCAAGTTGTCTTTGTCCAAATTCGTTCAGGCTATTGTGTAAAACAGGGTTATTGCGCTGCTCGACATCAGAGTAACCAGTCAGGCAGATAAGAACAGCAAGCTGACGAACAGCTTCATTTAGGCTGTCAGCATATTCTTCAAAGTATTTTTCCTGAGTATATTCGCTCTTGTCGATTTCTAGTTTCTTCTCAGCAAGAATTGTATAATACCGATTGTTGTGTGTGACACTCAGTAGACGAGCCTCTGGAATTACAAGTAATCCTAACTGGTGTCTGCGACAGATCTCTCGTGCAGAATCTATTTGGTTATACCGCCTCGTTGCAGAAGACAAACCACAGGCCATTTTGAAAATATATTCAGGAAGAGAATCTAGTGAAAAAATTATATTATTTCGACTGGGATAAAATGTAAGGCCATCTCCTTTTTTGTTTTTGTTGAGAATCTCTCCCATATGCGATTTAATTTCCGAGGTAATCTTTGGTATGTCTTGTTCATTAAAATTATTGGTATGAGTATTTGTTGGGGGGACAACAGGAATCCCAAACCGTATTTTTGCTAAATTCTCTGTAAAAAGCTTTCTGATAGATTTGCACGCTAGTGCAATGCCCAATGAACAGGCTACTGCTAAACCGCCTAAAAACCCTCTTCTTACTCTCTCGCAGCGAGAAAATGGCCGTTCTTTTTTAGAAATTAAACGGTATTGGCGCCCCTGATAGTCTGAAAGTTGTGGTTTTCCATTTTCGCCAACAATCCTACCCTTGCTAATGAACTTTGTTGAATCAGTCCAATCATTGGATGCTTTTATTTCGTCAGTACTTTGTATTGGTTTAAATCTCGGCATAAAAACCTTTTAAATTGGTGTTTTGTATAAAAAGTTAGCATATTTGAAAATAAATTACAATAAATTCAAGAGGTATAACTAGTATGAGCCAAGCGCTGTAAAGCGCTCCAGAGCTGTTGCTTGAACGTTTTATCCTCATGAGAGTGGACATGGAGTGTGAGGCCATGAATAGGGCGACCGTGAAGGGTTCCCAGGGTAGAGAGAGGAATGGGCGAGATATTTTGAGATGGTGAAAAGCCGGGGATGGATTCGAGGTTCTTTTTTATAGAGGATTCTTCGTGTTGGTCCATCACGATAAGGAGATGGTCGCATTCTTGTATAAAGAGTGGGAGCTGGATGGAGAGAGAGCTCTTTTTGCACGAATGAGGGGAGACTTGAATCTGCAGCCGAGAGGAGATGGCAGAGAGAACTGACTGGATAAAGGCTTGATGGGGGCTTTTTTCTGCGATTTCAATAAAGAAAGTCCACGAGCCCTTTTTATTGGCGATCTGTGGCTCTTTATAGAGAGGCTTATCTGAGATACTCATATGCTTTTTCGCGTTATCGAGGTCCTTTTTTGAGATCTCTTTTTCGGTAAGAGTAACAGGCCGAGGAAGAAGCTTTTTAAGACGTCTTTCCTCTGCTTGGCTCTGATCGACCTCGGGGGGGATTTGTTTGGGAAGGTCTTCTTTCATCTCTTGAACCTCTACTGGTTTTGGTGGAGAGGGTGAGTTTGTAAAAAAGGAAAGGCTTTTTTCATCAACAGGAATTGCACTACCCTTTTGTTCTCGTAGCGCTATCCATGTCATATCGAGGAGTTTTTGTAGAGAATTTGTCATAAGCTCGTCTCTTTAGAGACCTTTGACTATAGCAAAAGGAGACAACCTCTTCCATCTCTATTTGCCTTAAACCCCTGATTGCGACCTATCCTCCCACATAGGATGGCTACAGAAAATAATCTACTTCGCGTTGCTCCTTGACAAGGTTTTTAACCTTGCTGATCTCGCAACACTCGTATCTTATTCCCTTCGCCTATCCTATGTGGGAGGATAGATCGCAATCAGGGGTTAAAAATTCATTTTCTTCATTGACTTCTCGCTTTGCTATGGCTACATTCACTTTTACTAATGCGTTTTTTTTGAGGGATTTGAAGGTTATGAGAAGATATCTGCTCGTAAGTAGTGTTGTAGCCGCTTTAATTTGTATTGCTGTTCAAGCTGAAGTTGTTGAAAAGGGCCGTAGTAAGTCTCAGGCGGGAGTAGTATATAAGATGCAACAAATTCCAGGGGCAACAGGCCCTCAAGGGCCAATAGGTCCAACTGGACCGGAAGCGCCCTCTGTATATGCTACAGCGTATCAAAGCGATGTAATGGCGATCTCTGATGAGACAGAGATAGTGCTTCCTTTTGATACGTTAGGAGAAGCAGATGGGATATCTCTTGCGGCAAACACATTTACCCTTCCAGCGGGTAGGTACAGCATGCATTTTCAATTCACAATTGATCATTTAACACCAAACACTCCCTTTACATTTACGGAGATGAAGCTAAATTTTGGAGATGGATCCTCCCTTCCATTGAACTGGAGCGCTGCCTACAACTCTAGAGCGCAACTCTATGAAAATAAATGGACTGCTTTTTCTGGGGCAATGATCTTTGATGTTGCAGACGACAATACACAAGTCTCTCTTGTGCTCTCTCGAGAAGCAACCGATGCCTTTACTTTTAAGGATCCGGTGAGTGTAAACAATTCTCCAACTCGTATAGAGTTCCATAGAATTATATAAGGACTGGAAATTATGAAAAAATCTTTTGTCTTGTTTGCATATACTGCCCTTTGTGTAGTGGGATTGCAGTTATCTGCTGCTGATCTTCTTGTTCCAAAGGGAAAGACTCAGTCAGGCTCAAAGGTGGCCTTTGATGAAAAGAAGATTCCAGGAGTAACAGGGGCTCAAGGACTAACAGGGGCGACAGGTCCAGTATTTATGCCTGTTTATGCAACTGCGTATCAAAGTGAGTTAAAAGTTTTTGATAGTGGTGAAACAGAGATAGTGGTTCCTTTTAGTACACTACAAAAAGCTAAGGGAATCTCTCTTTCGAATGATGCATTTACTCTCCCAAAAGGAACCTATAGCGTTCATTTCCAGTTTACTGCTTCGACAGAGGATGTTTTTGCCTTTAATGGGATGAGGTTGGAGCTTGGCAGTGGGTCGGCAATTCCTTTGGACTGGAGTGCTGCGTATAATTACGAACTCCCTATTACGTCCGCTGAAGCCACAAGTATTGTTGGCTCGAAGATTTTTTCCATCGAAAATGACAATACAGAGGTTACATTGGTTATAACGAGAACAGCTACTACGGATTTTGCATTCTACGATGCTTCGACTACAAACAACCATCCAACCCGCATTGTCTTTCACAAGCTTAAAGGATAAATATTATGAAAAGATCTCTCTCTTGGTTTCTATATGTCTGCTTTGTGAGCTCAACGCAGATAGGCTTTTCTGCTGATCTTGTAGAAAAGAGCCATTCCAATGCGAAGATACAGATGAGAATGCAAGAAATGGTGCGCCCTAGTCAAGGTGTGACAGGTGCAGAGGGACCGATGGGGGCAACGGGAGCAACAGGTGGCTTCCTCTTTTCTTCAGCAGAAGCTGTGGCAGTTCAGGAAGAGGCAGTGAATAATATAACGGGAGAGACTATAGTTGTTCCATTTTCAACCCTGCAGGCCCATTCCACAAATATTACTCTCGACTCGAACAACACCTTTACCCTTCCTTCAGGTGTTTATAAGGTGCATTTTCGATTTAGTGTTAGGACTGGTGCCCTGCGATCTGCGATAAAATTCACTAGAATGTATCTCTTGCTCAATGGTTCGACTGAGGTGGGGATTGATTGGAGCGCTGCGTATAATTTTACTTCTGATGGACCTCCACTCTTGTTTAGTAATGCTTATTTTTCTGGAGCAACGATACTTACAGTTCCTGCAAATGGCACAACAGCCCAATTTATCTTAACACGTGGCCCAGCTTATTCAGCAACTGACGTTGATTTCAACGACCCAACGAGCACAGAAAACGCTGTTACTTGTATTACGTTTGAAAAAATCGACGGGGTATAAAAAAACTACCCCATTTTCATGGGGTAGCTAAAGAAAAACAATCCATAACAATTGTTATGGATTCAATTATTTTTTCTTTGTTGTTTTTCTTTTTGTTTTTGTTGCGCACTTCGTTGTTTTACGAACTGCTTTCTTTTTCTTTTGCATAGGATAATCCTCCTTTATGGGTTTTCCTAACAATTTCCTTCATCTCACGCATTTATTAGTTTTGTCAATATATTTTTTCACTCCAGTTATTCTCTTTGCAAAATTTGAGTTATCTTTGGGCGCATGCAAAATTTTTTCTTACCGTAAAAGGGGTGAATATATTAGGTGAACGATAATAGGTAGCCCTAACATTACAAGGTTGTCTAAACAGCGTTTATATGCCCCTTAGGAGGAAGATATGAGAATAGTGTCAATTGTAGCAATTGGGCTGATGTCAGCTCTTTTTGCTCCCCATATTGAAGCAAAGCAACCGACAGAGCAAGTAGCCAGAGGATTTGATGATTGCCATCATGCGGTTTATGGGAGGGCGATAAAGTTCGCTCCAGGAAACATCCAAAAGATCGCACCAGGCACAGTGGAGATGGATCGCGTTACCATTTCAAGGAACATTAGGTTTGACAAATCTACGAATGAATTTGTTATCAAGCATACAGGTGTTTATCGAATTAATTACTTTATTAAAGCCTTTATTTCGTCAATTGTTGCTTTAAAAAATGGGCTTTTTGATGGTGAAACGTTCGATGTGGCCGTGCAGGTCAATGATGGTAGATTGCGTGCATATCAGCGACTTCAACCTCTTGTTACTCCTGAGGATTACAATTCTTTTGTAGGACATCGTAGTCTTTTACTGCCTCTTCGTAAGAAAGATAGGGTAAAATTGGTTGTTGTTGGGATACCCACATCGGGATCCCGTCCTATTTATTCCGATATTGGTAGTTCTCAAGACCGCCCAGATATTGCAGCCTATCTCATGGTAAGCAAGGCAGAGCGAAACGACTAATTGTTTCGTTTTCTTGGCGAAATTTGGGTTACTTTTTGGGATACACTGAAAAAATTCTTACTCTAAAGAAAAGAATTATATAAGGTGAAGCCTAATAGGTGACCCAACATTGTAAGGGTCTCTACACAACATTTATACATTCCTTAGGAGGAAGATATGAGAATAGTGTCAATTGCAGCAATTGGGCTGATGTCAGCTCTTTTTGCTTCCAATATTGAAGCAAAGCAACCAACAGAGTTGGTGCGCAGAGGATTTGATGATTGCCATCATGCGGTGTATGGAAGAGCGATAAAGTTTGCTCCAGGAGAACCGCAAGACGTTCAATCGGGAACGGTGGCGATGGATCGCGTTACCCTTTCAAGAAACGTTAAATTCGATAGAGAAACAAATGAATTTGTTATCAAACATACAGGTATTTATCGAATAAACTACTTCATTAAAGCCTATGCTAATCCAAGTATAGCGGGTTTATTTTCTCAGGGTTCGTCACGGCTTGCTGCAAAAAATGGGTTTTTTGATGGAAAAACGCTTGATGTGGCTATACAGATTAATAGTGGTAGACCACGTGCGTATCAACGACTGCAACCCCTTGTTAATGCTGAGGAGTTCTTCTCTTTTGTAGGACATCGTTCCTATCTGACTCCTCTTCGTAAGAAAGATAGAGTGAAGTTGGTTGTTCTTGGCGTACCAGAAATTCCTCTTGCATGCTCTTTTTTTGGCGAAGGTGAAGAGAGAACAGCTCTTGTAGCTAAGGAAAATGGGTCATATGTCCCGGTTGTTTATAGTGATATCGGTGGTTCTGAGTGCGAGCGACCAGATATTGCAGCCTATCTCATGGTAAGCAAAGCAGAGCGAAACGACTAATTAATCGAGGGTCTCACATTTGAGGCCCTCTTTTTACCCCGGGTTGCCACCAATTTCCCGGTAGCGGCTTTTAGGTATACAGATACAAGCTTCAACGACGAGCGCAACCCTTTAGGGTTGGGCAAGGAGAGAAGCGCAGTAGATGCATGCTTGACATCCTCCCCTCCCTAAAGGGAGGGGATTCCTGATTCATCGTCCATTGCCAGTTGAAGGATTTTCTTCAACGGTCTTACATAGATTCCACAGGCTTAAAATCCCGTGTGCCCCACGGTATTCTTTATGTGAAATGGTAGCGGTGACTCGCAAAAAGATCCAGTGATTTGTAAAAATTATTTACTGTGTAACTTCAAGGATTTTCTCAACATCCTATAGCGTTTTTCGAAAACTCTACTATAATTAACCTGTGAGCGCCTTTCATCCCAGCCATGAATGGCCGGGTTTTTCGGCGCTAAAGGATAAAAAAAGATGGCTGCTGGGAAATTGGTGGCAACCCGGGGTTTTACTAAACGAGTGTTTTTTGAAATTTCGTAAGTTTAAGAAAACAGTCGAGTGGTGTCATCTTTACAAGGTCGAGTTTTTTCAAAAAGTCATAACAGGCAAGTGCTTTTGGGTCCTCGGGTGGAGGCTGTGGGGGGAGAGTAAAAAAGTCCTGCTGCACAAATGAGGATTTAGGATGTTTTTCCTCTAGCTCTGAAAGTACAGCTTCTGCTCTCTCAATTACCTCTACTGGCAGTCCAGCAAGCTTTGCCACATGAATACCATAACTTCTATCTGTTGTTCCCTCTATGACCTTATATAAAAAGGAGATCTCTTTCTCATTTTCCATGATAGCGACAGTAAGGTTTTTAATAGCTGAATACTGTCTTGAGAGGTCGGTCAGCTCATGGTAGTGGGTTGCAAAGAGTGTTCGTGGATTTTCTCCTCTATTTTTTAAGAGAAATTCAACAACAGACCAGGCAATGGAGATGCCATCATACGTACTCGTTCCTCGACCAATCTCATCGAGGAGGATAAGAGAGCGAGCTGTTGCCTGGTGGAGAATTTGAGCGGTCTCTGCCATTTCCACCATAAAGGTCGATTGACCTTTAGAGAGATCATCATTTGCTCCCACACGACTAAAAATTTTGTCGACAATACCTATTGTCGCTTCTGTTGCTGGGATAAAAGAGCCGATTTGAGCCATGAGAACAAGAAGAGCTGATTGGCGCACATATGTCGATTTTCCAGCCATATTAGGCCCAGTAATAAGCAACATCGACTTTTCTTTGGCGCTGACCATAAGATCATTGGGGACAAAGGTGTGAGAGAGGTGTTGGAGCTCTGCAACAGGATGGCGGCCATCTTTAATATCGAGAATAGGATCCTCGACAATCTCTGGACGAATGTAATTTCCTTGAATTGCTGCATGGGCAAGCGCAAAGAAGAGATCTACGTTAGCAATACTCTTTGCTGTTACAAGAACCTCTTCAGCGTAGCCAATCACAAAAGTTTTGAGCTCTTCAAAGAGCGCTGCTTCAAGCCCCTCGATTCGCTTTTCTGCTGTGAGAGCCTTATCTTCATACGCTTTAAGCTCTTCAGAGATGTAGCGTTCTGCATTTGTCAATGTTTGGCGTCTAGCAAAAGAGGAGGGGACTTTATCGGATTGAGCGCGGCTTACCTCGATAAAGTAGCCGAACGCTCTGGAAAAACTCACTTTTAATGTTTTGATATCGAGCTCTTCTCGAAGGCGCATTTGGTAGTTAAGAAGCCACGCATGGGAGTCTTTTCGAATAGCGTGGAGCTCGTCGAGCTCACTGTTTACTCCTGATCGAATGGTATTGCCATCGCTTATGCGAAGAGGGGGCTCCTCTGTGATGGTCTTAGTAACCCTTTCGATCATTGCGGAGAGATCGGGTAAGGAGTCTACTATCGCCATCTCTTTGAGAATCTTTTGAACAGGCTTAATATGGCTGCAACACTGTGCAAGAAAGAGTACGTCGCGAGGCCCTGACGTTCCCGTCTGTATACGCAAAATAAGCCTTTCAATATCTCGCACAGCATGTAGGTGTTGAGAGAGCTCTTTTATCTCAAGTGGATGCTCTTTGATAAAGGCTATTGCTTGAGAGACTTTTGATTGTCTTTGAGAGATCTTTTCTTTGTCGAGAAGAGGGTTGAGCATCCATGTTCGTAACAGTCTCGCTCCCATTGGAGTTGCCGTCTTATTTAAGACTCCATAGAGAGAAAGAGCTCCTGGTGCTTTAGAAGAGCTTTCAAAGATATCGAGATTAACAAGAGAAGATCTATCGATAACCATATGGCGGCATCGTGTGATCATCTCTATTTTTTTGATGTGGGAAAGGGGGACAAGAAGCTGATCTTTTATGTGAGAGATAAGAGCGCCAGCTGCAGAAATGGGAAGAGGAGCCTCTCGTAAACCGAAACCATCGAGTGTGGCAACGGAAAAATGGTTTTTTAGTACAGATGCAGCGTTCTTTTCATCAAACATCCACGAAGGAGCTGTTTTGATATGAAGATCAAGCCCCTCTTCAACTTGTGTGCAGAGCTCTTCTTCTTGTTTGAGTAGGGTTTGAGAACACAGGATCTCTTTTGGTTGAAGACGAAAGAGCTCATGAATGAGCTCACTTTTCTCTTCAACTTCAAAGACCTGAAAGAGGGCAGTTGTCACATCGATAAGGGCGACTCCCCATCGAGCACCGCTTTTAGCAATTGAGACAAAAAGAGAGTGGGAAGAATCTTGAATCAGACTTCCTTGCATAGCAGTTGCTGGACTTAGAACCCGAACAACCTTTCTCTCCATGATCGCCTTACCAGAGCCTACTGAAGGTTGTGAGACCTGCTCTGCAATGGCAACAGAAAATCCTTTAACAAGAAGTCGATCGATATAGCCCTCACTACTATGCCAAGGAACGCCGCACATTGGAGTTCCTTGGCGCTTGGTGAGGGTGAGCTCTAGTGCCTGAGAGACAATAACAGCATCCTCTTCAAACGCCTCATAAAAATCACCGAGTCGAAAAAGAAGCAAAGCATCGCCAGCTTGTTTTTTACATTGCGCCCATTGGGCCATCATAGGGGTTGTTTTGGTCATAGCAGTTGATCGTTTGAAGGTTAGGCTCTCTATGCTACCGCACTCTTTCGATTGGCGGCAACTTCAAAGCCTAAGCATTTTTGCATTGATAGCGCAAATTACCGTGCTTATTGACATGAGGATTGCAGCCATAGCAGGAGAGAGGAGTATCCCATAGCTGTAGAGTGCTCCAGCAGCTATTGGAATTGCGACTATATTGTATCCGAGTGCCCAGATCAGGTTTTGAACCATCTTGTTATATGTAGCTTTTGCAAGTGAGACAATTGCGAGGGCATCAAGAGGATTGTTTTTTACGAGGATGATATCTGCTGTTTCAATGGCAACATCTGTTCCTGCGCCAATGGCGATTCCTACATCTGCCTGTGCAAGAGCAGGGGCATCGTTTACGCCATCACCCGTCATAGCAACGACGAATCCTCGTTTTTGCACCTCTTCTATCTTGGCCGATTTTTCGTGAGGAAGAATTTGTGCAAACACCTCGTCTATCCCAATTTGTTGAGCAACCCAATTGGCGGTATTTGTGTTGTCTCCTGTGAGCATCATGGATTTGATACCCATCTTGCTAAATTGAGAAACAGCTCTTTTGGACTCTTCTCGCACTATGTCTGCCAGAGCAATAGCGCCTATTACTTGGTTATCAATGAGGACACATACGACTGTTTTTCCTTCATGACGCCATTTGTCAATTCGCGGATCGTCGATCTCATCTCCAAGGTTCATTATTTGCACATTTTTTCCCTGGACTTTCCCTTGAGCACCTTTTCCTGGAATTGAAAGGAAGTTTTCAACATCCCATATCTGTTTTGTTTCACGCACGATTCCCTGTGCTATTGGATGTTGAGAGTATGCTTCTACTGAAGCGGCATATTGAAGAACCTCTTCTTTAGAATAGCTAGATAAAAGCAAAACATCCGTTACTCCAAATTCTCCCCTTGTCAATGTTCCTGTTTTGTCGAAGACGATAGCGTTGATGTTTCTTGCAGCCTCAAAAGCAACTCTGTTTCTAATTAAAAGGCCACTGCTGGCTGCAAGAGCAGTTGAGACAGAGACTACAAGGGGAATGGCAAGGCCCAATGCATGTGGACAGGTGATGACCATAACAGAGACCGTTCTTTCAAGAGAAAAAGCAACGCTCTGATCTGAAAGAATAACCCAAGCCAAGAAGGTGAAAACCCCTCCAAAAATAGCTACAACTGTTAACCAAAAGGCAGCGCGGTTTGCGATATCTTGAGTCTTTGATTTGCTGCTTTGTGCTTGTCTAACCAGGTCTATTACTTTTGCTAAAAAGGACTCTTTGCCTGTTTTTTCAACGTTAATAGTAATGGAGCCCTCTCCATTGATAGAGCCCCCAATAACGCTCTCTCCTACTGATTTTTCTACTGGTTTTGATTCTCCTGTGAGCATGGACTCGTTGAGGTTTGAGCTTCCTTTAATAATGCGTCCATCAGCAGGAACCTTCTCGCCAGGTCGTACTAAAAGTGTGTCGTGTTGTTGCACGGAGTCGAGAGGAATGTCTGTGATCGTTCCATCGCTCAAAATTTTATGAGCTATTGCAGGCATGAGCTGTGCAAGCGTTTCCAGTGCTTTTCCTGCTCCCATTACAGAGCGCATCTCAATCCAATGTCCGAACAGCATGATATCGATAAGAGAGGCAAGCTCCCAGAAAAGAAACCTTCCCTGAAGGCCAAAAACAATAGCGGTGCTGTAGAGATAGGCGACAGTAATTGCCAACCCAATCAAGGTCATCATCCCAGGTGTTTTTGCTCGAATCTCGTGAACTCCTCCTCGAAGAAAGGGTTTCCCTCCGTAGAAGAAAATCACCGTTGAAAGAGCGAACAATATGGGCAGATCCCCTGGAAACCGTATATGAACCCCAAGAAGGCGGTGGACCATAGGAGAGAGAAGAAAGACAGGAATTGTGAGAATAAAAGTAACCCAGAACCGTCTTTTAAAATCTGCCACCATCTCTTTTTGAGAGTGGTGATCATGGTGGTGGCACGGTTTCATGAGATCCTCAGCCATTAAGACTCATTTGCCGCTTATAACAGCGTGTAACTTAAGATACTAGGCCCTCTTGTTGTGCAAGAGGGTATTTCGACATCTCCGGATGTAAGATTCGAACTTACGACCAATGGATTAACAGTCCACTGCTCTACCGCTGAGCTAATCCGGAATAGAGCACCAATGATACCTTTCTTACTTACTTTTCGCCAAGAGTTGGGGTGGATTCCTCATGATTAAGCACTTTTTCGAGAATTTCATGCAGTGGGGCATTTGAGAAGGCTTTTTGTGTTGAAGTGGAGCCATTTGGCCAATGTACAGAGAGGGTGTCAATAGAGAGGGGGAAAGGAAAATGTGGTTGATCAAATGTAGGGGGATTCGCGCTTTTTAGGTGAAATGAGGCTGAGGTAAGGTGGAGAGGCTCTGATGAGGGAATGAGAAACCAGGAAACCCATGAAGTAGAAAAAAGTTCTATACGCTCGATCTCTATCTTTTGATCATTATGAGAGAGTATTACATTGTTGAGTTTGACGGGCTTTGTAAAAGAGATGGACTTTATTGAGACAGAGTAGGGAGGGCACGCTTGTTCGATAGTTGCTTGGATAAGTTCTACCCGGTATGTCCAGAGATAGAATGAGAAGAAGAAAAAAACAATAGCTATAAAAAAGAGAGTAAATCGCAACCAGCGCACCACTATTTCCTTATAATGGAGGAGGGCCTAAGACCCTAATTGTTACCCCATCTCCCTCGTAAGATGGCTGTAGGAAATAACCTACTTCGCGTTTTTCCTCGGCAAGGTTAAAAACCTTGCCTTCCTCATAACACTCGTATCTTATCTCCTTCGCTCATCCTACGAAGGAGATTGGGTAGCAATTAGGGTCTAGGGCTCTCCTAAGGGGTTAATATTCCATTTCAGGGTGTGCTGCAAGTTCCTTTTCCTCTTGAGGAGCTTCTGCAACAATAGCCTCTGTTGTCAAAAGCATCGAGGCAATTGAAACAGCATTTTCAAGGGCGCAGCGAACGACCTTCATAGGATCGAGGATTCCTTCCTTGATCATGTCGACAAACTCTCCAGAGTGGGCATTATAGCCAAAGTTCTCTTTAAGTCCTTCTGTCTCTTGAAGGATGATGGCCCCCTCGAGACCAGCATTTTCTGCAATCTGTCGAATAGGTGATGTCAATGCTTTTGCAATGATTCTGGCACCTGTTTGTTCGTCGCCTTCCAAAGAGGATGCTAGTTTCTTAATAGCTGGAATGCAGCGAACAAGAGCAATACCACCTCCTGGTAAAATGCCCTCTTCAATTGCGGCAACTGTTGCATGTTGCGCATCATCTACACGGTCTTTTTTCTCTTTCATCTCAACTTCTGTCGCAGCCCCAACGCGAATAACAGCAACACCGCCGAGCATCTTTGCAAGGCGCTCTTGAAGCTTTTCGCGATCGTAGTCAGAGGTGGCATCATTGATTTGAGCTTTGATTTGAGAGGTTCTAGCTTCGATGTCTTTCTTTTTACCAGCCCCTTCAACAATTGTCGTCTCATCTTTTTTGACGATAACACGTCGTGCCTGACCGAGCATTTCGATATTGATATTATCGAGAGTAAGGCCGAGCTCTTCGCTGACAAATTGACCACCTGTAAGGATAGCGATATCCTGAAGCATAGCTTTTCGGCGATCGCCAAAGCCAGGAGCCTTTACAGCGCAGACCTTAAAACCACCGCGCAGTTTATTGACAACGAGTGTGGCTAAAGCTTCTCCTTCAATATCTTCTGCGATAACAAGCAGGGGTTTTCCTGTCTCTGCAACTGCTTGGAGGAGGGGGATAAACTCTTTAACGCCTGAGATTTTCTTCTCGAAAATGAGGATAAGGGCGTTTTCGAGTACACATTCCTGATCTTCCGAGCTTGTCATGAAGTAGGGAGAGAGATAGCCTCTGTCAAAGTTCATCCCTTCGACAACATCTAAATTTGTTGTAAAGCCCTGTCCCTCTTCAATAGTAAGAGAGCCATCTTTTCCAATGCGATCGAATGCTTGCGCTATAATCTCTCCGATCTCGGTATCATTGTTTGCCGAGATGGTGGCAACTTGTGCGATCTCCTTTTGATCTTTGATCTTCTTTACCCGCTTTGTCAGCTCATCGATAACGAGTTTAAGTGCTTTTTCCATTCCATGTTTGAGGTCCATGGGGTTTGCGCCGGCTGCGACATTCTTTAATCCTTCGCTGTAAATGGCCTCAGCAAGCACTGTAGCAGTTGTTGTTCCGTCTCCAGCTTTATCTGCTGTTTTGCTGGCCACCTCTTTGACCATCTGAGCGCCCATGTTTTCGAACTTATCTTCGAGTTCGATCTCTTTAGCGACGGTAACACCATCTTTGGTGACATGGGGAGTGCCATACGATTTGTCGAGAATGACATTTCTTCCCTTTGGGCCTAAGGTGACTTTTACAGCATTAGAGAGTGTTTGAACCCCTTTTAGGATTTTTTTTCGGGCATCTTCTTTGAATTTAATGTCTTTGGCTGCCATTTTTTCAATTCCTTCTTTGTTTAGAACGTGTTTAGCGCTCGATAATCGCGATTATATCATCAGCTCTAACAACGACGAGCTCTTCATCATTGAGAGAAACCTCTTGTCCTGCATATTTATCGACGAGGACGACTTGGCTGTTTTTGACAGGAGGTGCAACTATCTTCCCATTTTTATCTTTTTTTCCAGGACCGATAGAGACAACTTCAGCCATTTCCTGTTTTTTCTTAGCGGTTTCTGGAAGAATAATGCCTCCTTTGGCGGTCTCCTCAGCCTCAAGTCGACGTAGAACCACTCGATTTCCCAAGGGTTGAAGCTTCATTTTTTTTCCCATATTCCTTGACCTCTTTGCTTGCAATTTTGGTATAGACAGCACCTTTTATATAGAATGGGGGTATTTTTGGCAACGGTTTTAGCACTCAAGACTAGAAAGTGCTAAAACCGGTGTTATTTTGGAGTTATTTTTTGAGAAGAGGAAGGAGAGCTTCGAATTGGTCGACCAAGGAATCGAAATTATCGATCGCTTTTTCAACAGCTTCTCCGGTTGTCATATCGACTCCAGCGCTTTTTAAAAGATCTATTGGAAAGCGAGAAGAGCCTCCTTGTAAAAAGGTTA
>Ga0180438_10001177_pt1 | contig 47087 bp, 36 predicted proteins | sample SS_ome_12_FD_132455 | JGI IMG/M metagenome (GOLD analysis project Ga0180438, IMG submission 132455) | Hypersaline lake sediment archaeal communities from the Salton Sea, California, USA - SS_3_D_2 metaG | ecosystem: Environmental > Aquatic > Non-marine Saline and Alkaline > Hypersaline >...
CCAGCTTCACCGCCTCTAACTTGAACTCGTTCGTGAACTTCCGTTGCTCTCGCATCTCTCACACCTCGATCCTGTTGTATCATCTTTGCATTCGAGGTGTCCACTGAATCGGAGCCGGCCCAGGTGGACGACTTGCTTCTAATGTCTCGACTAGAGAAAGCGGGCCCCAAGCGGGAGGCGCAGTTGGTGCCTTTGCGCGAGCAGGTGGAAGAGGCTTTGGAGCTCTTCGCAGCAGAGGCCGGTGCCCATCACATCCGACTGCACTTGGTCGCTAATCCTGCTCCGCTCTGCGTGTTGGCCGATCCCGCGGAAGTCCAGCAGATCATCACGAACTTGGTGAGCAACGCGATCAAGTACAACAGGCCGGGAGGGTCTGTAAAAGTCGCCATCGATCAGGTCGACGGAAAAGTAAAGTTGGCAGTCGAGGACACAGGGGTCGGAGTAGCCGCCGATGCGATCCCAGAACTGGGTAGAGGCTATTTCACAACCTCTGCAAAGGCTTCTATGTGCCAACTGATCCCTCTTGTGCCAGGTTATGAAACAGCTTCTAAGGAATTCCATCGGATTAAGACCTCGGACACCCGCAACATAACCGGCACCGGGTTAGGACTTTCGATCGTCAAGCGCATCACCGAGAAGTACGGAGGACGCCTGTCGATTCGCTCGACAGAGGGTGAAGGCTCAACCTTCGCAGTCTATCTCCCTCGAGTGGCCCCAGAGGCCGGGGCATCTCGCCGGATCGCTGAACTGCCAGCTACGCTACCGTCGATATCACAGACATCTGTCGCTTAACCCGTCTTTTCTTTTAACGAGAAGGTATTGGAGAATCTCTTGTCTCTGACATGATCGAGCAGAAGAGCGTTGTGAGAATGGACGCGTGAATGTCGTTCGAGAGGCTACTGCGTTTTCGGCGATCATCCCGCCCTCAGCTTTGTCTTATCCGCGACTCCGGAGCAGGCGAGATACGATATCTGGTCGGCATTCTCTGCCGAAGAGGGTTTAGCGGCAATCAGGAACATGCGACCCGATTTAGTCCTCTTCGACATACGCATGGAAACCGAATCAGCTGGGCTGGGCCTCGTGCGAAGGCTTTGGGCGCAGCGCTCTAGAAGAGGTCTTCCGATTATCCGCGTGAGCGGATGTGCCTGAAGATCACGACGCAAATGGATTACTCATGAAGCAGACAACGCACTAACCCTTCGGGAAGACCGTCTCCGAAGTCATCGAGGCACACACCACCAGCCGACGAACGCTGCATCTACATATAGTACATTAGGTGGACAATCTACGTACGCGTTTGGCTCCGATCTTGCCGCGCCAAGCGATCATATTTCAGTGACTCCAATGGTGTTCTTGGCATCGGAGACCGATGGCGTTTGCTCCCGGTGCAGACAACCTGCGAAATCCCACTCGTCACCCAATTCTTGAACCTTTGCCAAATCCCTCCCGCGGCGCGTTAGGAATCACAAAGAGTAGTTTACCTTGTTGGTGGTGCGGACTTATGGTACAATACTCTTGGTTGTTGTTTGGAGGAGCACAGGAGATGCGCGCCGGGTGGTTTCTTGTCACTGGGTTCGTCCTCGTGGGCGCGGTTTCGCCGCTATGGGCAGATCCGTTTGCCGAAGTGCCTTCGAGCCATTGGGCTTACGAGGCTTGCGCGCGTCTCATTAGCGTAGGCATTCTCCCGCCCGGCAACTCCGGTGACTTCTCCGCTGATCCCCGCATCACACGCTTTGAATTCGGGATTGCATTGCTGGATCCCCTCACCAGCATTGATTATTCTATCGCCGACACCGCTGAACCAGAGACGCAGCTTCGTTCCGTCTTGAGGCAGCTTGGGATCAGCCCTAGAACTTCCGAATCCGACATTGCTGCTCGACTCCGCGACATCCGAAGGTTGGCCATCGAATTCCAGGACGTGTTCGAATCTATGAGCTTCGATGTAGAGCGTATAGTTCGGGCGCTTGGGGATTTCAATGACGAGGCGGCGATCCGCGCATGGAGGCTCGAAAGCCTCAATACCTCCACCCGGGGCAACATCCTTCGAAGCGACAACCTGGAGGCGACTACCAGATCGGATACCCTCCATCTCCCGTTTGCTCACGGGACAGTCGGCCTCAGCCTGACCAACCTCGAAGAGCCGCCGGAACTACTCGACTATCTTGCCGTCTCCGTTGCCGCCGATCGAAGCGGTGCATATTCTACCGTTGGCAGCGCAGACGCCGCGCTCACTGACCCGCGCGTGTCCAGGCTCCGTACAACCTACGAATATGGTGTTGGGTCTGCACTTACCCTGAGTATTGCCTACGAGGAAATTGCCCGGCGAGGGCAGGACCTCGAAGCGCTCGACGCCGCATCATTAACTTCGCTTGGGATTGGCTACAAGCTGACCCCCTCGACCTCAGTTCAACTCTCGTATTCCCTCCTCGAGTACTCCAACTACACGCTCGATACAGCTCCTGTGCGAGACCGAGTGGCGGAAACTGCACTATCCATCGAGTTCTAACTCGATGTCTCTCCTGCGGCCCTTGCTCACATCCCTGGGGCTCATTCTGCTCTGCGGCGCGCACCTGCATGCGGCCACTGAATTCATCTCAAGTGCCACCATCGAAGCTAACAGCGTCGAACTCGACCTAGACGACGAATGGAGTCACGCCTCCGGCAATGCTTGCCTCTCCTACGGAGATTTCGAACTTTGCGCCGACGATCTTACGGCCGACCGATCGACCGGCGAAGTTGTCGCCACCGGCAACCTGCGCCTAGTTCAAGGAGATCGCCGCCTCTCCGGAGACTCCGCCAATTACAACATCTACGCCCGCGCGGGCTCCTTCAAAAATGCGAGAACTGTCGAGCAAGGAGTAGTGATTCGGGGAGAGAAGATAGTTCTCACCTCCAAAAAGGTGGAAGCTCGCAATGCCACCTTCACTACGTGTGACCAGCCTGAGCCACACTACACGTTTGCCGCCAAATGTATTACCCTCACCGCCGAACAGCCCGACCATCTTCGGACGCCAACCTCGGGCCGTCTATCTCTCAGCTCCGGCAAGATCCTCTACCGCGGAAAGACCATCCTACCCCTACCCGGCTATTCCATCCGCGTCGGCGACATCGGCACCGATCAAGTTGGCCCTGCTCCCGTCGCCGGCTTTCACAGCGATGACGGGCCCTTCCTTTCCTTCGGCTACACGGCTGGAAAGAACGAAGGTTTGATTATTGGTGACTTCAATTATCGCTATACCACCTCGCGAGGAATCCGCGGCCATGCAAAACTTCGGCGCTTCGTCGGAGCCTCGGAACTGACATTCGGCTATATGCGGCGCGAGGACCCGGCCGACCGTACAATCGAATCCGATGACCTCGAGGCTGACATCGCCGACGTGCTCGTCGATCGAGAGCCCGAATACGGCATCATACTACCCGGCTATCCTCTCACCCGATCACTCACGGCCGAGGCGAGCTGGCTTGCAGGGAGCTACACCGAATTCGACTCCCAGGGGACAGAACAAATCGCCCACGCCAATAGAGCGTCCCTCAATACTCTCGTCACATATGATCCCTATAGCATTTCGCCCTCGGTCAGACTCAGCCATGCCGTCGGTTATCGTTCATCCAGCTATTCCCCGGGCGAACGGCTGACCGTCCGCCACATCCGCCACACGGCGGACATCGCAATGAACTCTCGCCTACGGCTGGAGATTTCTCATATCACCCGACGCCAATCAGGCGAAACGCCCTTCCTCTTCGACGGCGTCGGCCCAAAGCGTGAGATCATAGGTGAAGTCACATGGACCGTCAATCCCGCCTGGCGGCTTCGATTTGTCGAGTACTACGATCTCCACGAAGACGAAACTCGTGATATGATTGTAGAGGCCACGCGAACAGCACACTGTCTCGAATACACGGTCGGATGGCGACAGGAGCGTCAAGCTGTATACGTAGGATTCGGCCTTGCTCCGCCGTCGATCGCCGAGTGACACGCATGACAGAAAGAGAGCGTCGAAGAAGGATTGTCGCTCATCTACGCGCCGGGCTTCCCGACGACGCGGCGAAGGAGATGGCATCTTCACAGGAGCCCTACCCGGGTGATGGCTTACTCCATCACGCGATCGGTCTCGCCTTCGCCTCGAATGGGACCCTCGGTGCGGCGCTCGAACAACTTGAGGCCGCCGCCGGATTGAGTCCGGACTCCGCGGCCATCCTCGCCGACCTCGCACAAGTGCGACTCGCCCAAGGCAAGATCGAAGAGGCCATCGAGAGTGCGGAGAACTCCCTCGACATAGACGGCTCTCTCTTAATAGCTCACTTCACCCTTGGTCGCGCCTGCCTCGCTGCCGAGTGCCGCCGTCAGGCCAAGCATCCCTCCTCCCCTAAGCCCGGCTTCCCCTTTCCTCTTATTGACGGCAAACAACCCCTCTACTTGCGTGCCTTGCGCGAAATGGAAATTGCACTCGATAACTCACCACCCTACGCAGTCGCCATCCACGCCGCCTTGGCATTCGCCTATCTCCGGGCCGGACACTACCATGCCACTCTCGAACAGCTTCAACGAGAGATTTCAGCCCTTCCGCCGGGCAATGATGCCGACCGCGTAGCTGACCGGCTACAGTCCGTAGAGTACGAAATCGCACGCGAGCGCTATTGGAGTGAGATAGAAGATACAAAGCCAGCCGCTGCCGACGATACAGAGCCGGAATCCCTTCTTCGAATCGTCCATGCTAGCGCCACATCTACTCGCGAAGACGAAGCTGCCGAGATGCTCGCCAAAGTGAAGGCCGCTGGCTACGGCCCTCGCCCTGCCGTGATTTCGCGCCTCGACAACCCCGACGAAACCGGTCAACACCTAGCCGACGTTCACCTTCTCATCGGCGGGGGGCTCGAATGCATTCACAACAGCCGACTTCGATTCATCCCCTTCAGTTCCATCGCATCCATAGCTTTTGGCACACCTTCCCACTGGCGAACGGCGGATGTTACGCCGGCGACTGGTGAGACGTTCTCTGTCATCGTTCCAACGCTCTATCGCCTCTCGCTCAGAAGCCCCAACGACCTCATCCAGAGCGGTCGCTTCACCCAGTTCAAGTACGCGCCCGGCGAAACGCACCATGCTTTCGCCATCGGCACCCGCAACTTCACCACGGAAAACGCCGTCATTCCCTTCACCGATATCGCCTCCATCCGCTTCATCTAGCCACTCTCCCCCGACATCAGTCGAACCCTAAAGACCGTCCGCCTCACCTGTCATTTTCTCCTACTTCGACATCTGCACTATGCCGAAAGTTAACTCAGCGGCTTAACAATCCAAGAACTTCCGTGCAACATAGAGAATCTAATATGAGGCATGGAAGGGGAGAGTCAAATGCGTCCGGTCGTCGTTGCCCTTATCCTCGCCCTATGGCCTCTTTCGGTGGAGGCCCAACACCTTGGCGCCCGCGTCCAATGGCAGCCCGAGATCACCGACTCCGACCCCCGACTGCACCAAACCGTCGAAACTGAGATTATCGGCTGTGCCGCCGTTCACGCCCTTTCCAAACTGTCCTCGGCGACCGGAGTCGCCCTCGCAGTTGCACCCGAGAACCGCACCACCGTCGGCGAGCGCAAGATCACCATTATCTCTAAAACAGTCCCCCTCAAAGCCCTTATGGTCCAGATTCCTGAGGCCCTTCAGGAGTGCCATTGGGACATCGACACCAGCCGCGGAGAGCCGGTCTACCTACTTCACAGAAACGCCGGTGTGGATGTCGAACGCCAAGAGCGCTCTCCAGAGAAAGAATCATTCGAGCGAGAGGAACTCCTCGAGAATCCTCCTCACGCGAAGCCGCCGCGTAATCCATCAAATAACCCAGCCCTCCAAACGCTCGTGGTCCTCCGTTCCGGCGATTGCGCCGACCTTGCTCAAATCCAGAGAGCCATCTCGCGTCAGACGGGATTGACCATCATTTCAGACTATTTCGGCGATGGCTTCCCACTCGCCGTTGCCAGCGCGGCATTCGGTCCGCAACCCTTGTGGCTCTTGCTCGACGAGATCAACTACTCCGATAGCGTAGACCCCGCCTTTATCTGGCGAATGAAGGGGCAATGCCTCATCTTCCACCGGGTCGATTGGCACCGGCTCGCCATGCGAGAACTCCCAGAAGATATTCTCGTCTTTTGCCGAGAAAAGATACGCGAGCAGACCTACCTCACCTTCCCCGACCTCGGCGAAGTAGCGGCCGTACTCCACGAGCGCGGCCTCACGGATGTGCAGTTCCCCAGCGACATTCGTCGGGCAGGAGTTCATGGGGCCGTCATTACAGATGCCTGGGCGCTCGCCCTCTGCAACAGCCTCTCCGCAGCACAGCGCGTCCAAGCGCGCGGCGAAACCGGACTTCCTTTCTCTGACTTGACGGAAGCACAGCAATCATATGTCCTCGGCCACGCACGAAACAACCCAGAATTTCTTCCCATCGGTGAAGCGCCGATGTCCACCGTTTATGTCTTCGAGTACACTCAACCCCTCGGCCGCCGCAATGGCCAGATCATCGAAGTCCAACTTGAGTTTCCCAGCGCCGCCGACGTCGCTCTTTTCGCCTTCCCTCTGGAACAAGACACCGAACGTTGATCGCAAGGCACTTCATCTTGGCTAATCATCCAGAGGCCCCCGGGCGCGTGTATCGGACGCCTATAGATCACCGTAGGTGGGTTCTCATTCCCTGACAGACGGTTTGGAGCCGCGCAGTGTCTACCGATCGGGTAATTACTTCGAAAGGGGGACAACGAGAACTGTCTGATTGCCAGGCGCTCGTAGTCGTCGATGAGGCCGTAGCGACGCTGAGACGTAACAAACTCCGAGAATGGAGAGTCGAGATACTTGGCCGCGTCGACGTCCCCAATCAGTATTGGCACACTACGGGCAGATCACATACCGCTTGTGACTCCGCTTTGAAGAAAGCCAGCCTAGGTTGCCTGGCGTTCGTCGAGATACGAGCGCTGGAATTCCAGCGCCTTCTCAAGCTGACTTACAGTGATAATGCCCTTGAGCACCAAAACCTCACCGAGCCGCCTCCGCGGTTTCGTTTTCTGCTGTTCCGTCAGCGCCTCTTGAAGCTGGGCATGCGAGATCAGCCGATATTTATAGACCAGCAGTGCTCCGAGCAGCGGCAGCAGAGGTTCTTGGGATTGAACTGGCTCTTCCGGCACGGCCACACGAGGCCCCATATCTGGGGGGCGACTCCTTGCATAAACTGCCGAAAGCACTAGGAGCATTCCGACCATCAGCGTCGTCACGCCGATTCCCCACCATGGGGCGCTCTCGTTCGTCCATGCGTGCCCGAAGGCGGCCCCACCAGCACCGGCCAGCGCAAGACCTATCAGCACCCGCCCCCAGATGACAGCGATCCACAGCGCGCTTCGCGACGGCTCTTCCACACGATTGGAGGCATGACGTTCAGATTGGCCAACCGCCATTCTCCCCTCCCTCCTCGACCGGGCGGCACGCGCATTGCGTCACGCCCGGGCCATGGGGCGTTTACAAAGAATTGCCACTTCTTGGGCATTCATTCAACCAAAAAAACCGCGGTCTACCCTCGTCGCTGGAATTAGTCGTGGCGAGGCGCGTTATACCAAGGATCCTTTGCCGCCTGAAAGGCGAGGAGATTCTCCAGATCCTCATCAGTGAGAAAGCCCGTACTTGCGAGAATGGACACGAGCGACTCCCCTGTGCTTTTCTGTCGAGCAACAATTCGCTCAAATTGCTCCTCGTCGATCAAACGCCAGCGATGCACGAGCAGATACCCCAATCTATCCAACTGCTTCTGTTTCGATTCTTCGGCCGAATCCCGAGTCTGCTGCTGAGGTGGCGGTCGATCGGGGCGCGGAGGCGATGGCGGAGGGGGGCTGACCCGTACTACACGACCGTGACGTTCCGGTATCACATTGACGGCGTAGATCCCGGAAATCACAAGGATAAGACTCGCAAGATAGGCTATTCCGCCCAGCCACCAGAAAATAGGGCCGCCTCCCGCTCGAGTGTGGAGTAGTAAGACAGTCGTCGCACCCGCAAGCGCCATGCCGACCAAGATACGACCCGATCCCACAAAGGCGGGGAACACGTAAACTGGAAGCCGGTCGGCTATAAACCTCGACCGCGCGCCGTTCCGCTTGTAATACGACACCCCGTGCCTCCTTCTCGCCGGTCAACCTCAGATCGGCGAAAAGCGTCTCTTGATACCACGCCTTTGCGGTCACTATTCCCCCGCCTGGGAGTCATTCCTCCCGATCCAATCGTGTAGTGTAATGCTCAAGAGTGGACGAAGTTGTAACTCCAAAAGCTAACAGATCACCGGAGGAGGAACATAGCGGCACACGAGCAAGCGGGGCCCACCGAAGCAGGCCCCGCCAAACGTCGGAAATCCAAACCGCGCTTATTCGGAGGCGGTGATCTTCACAATATCGATAGACTGGTCGAATGTGCTGCTAGTATGGTCACCGCAGCGTAGAGTCACTCGCACCTCTCCACCGGAGATGTAGTTCGCCGGGCTGGGGACATTGACGACGACGGTAGTGTCGGTCCCGCTCATGTTGAGGACCTGGTTATCAACTTCTTCCCAACCACTCGTGGAATAGTTCCAGAGCAGTGTCCTCTGGCGCTCCTCGCTCGTGATGCTAATGTGCCACTCGTGTGTCACGCTCAAGCTGGACAGCGAGGACAGACCGGTATTGAACGTATACTCGGTCTCCGTGGACTGCTTTCCGGTGAGCTTGGCAGAGCTAACGACCAGATAGGTGTCATTGGAGCTCTGGATGTCGCTGAGACCACCGGACTGATAGGTTCCTACCACGATGTTGTAGCTTGATGGTGTGAAGTCTCCGCCACCGCCGCCGGAGGCGGAGATGTAGTCGGTCTTGGTCTCGGTGTCCGAGCCGTAGACGTTGGTCGCCTCCAGGCTCACCGTGTAGGTCCCCGCCGCATACTGATGCGAGGGATTTTGGGCGCTGGACGTGCTGCCATCGCCAAAGGTCCAGTCCCACGCCGTCGGCGAGTTCGTCGAGGCATCCGTGAAGTTCACATCCAGCGGCGCCTCACCCGAGGTCGGGCTACCGGAGAAATCGGCCACCGGCGCGTTGCCCGCGTCGATGTAATCCGTCTTCGTTTCCGTGTCCGAACCGTAGGCGTTGGTCGCCTCCAGACTGACGGTGTAGGTCCCCGCCGCATACTGATGCGACGGATTCTGGGCGGTGGAGGTGTTGCCATCTCCAAACGTCCAGCTCCACGCCGTCGGCGAGTTCGTCGAGGCGTCTGTGAAGTTCACGTCCAACGGGGCCGCGCCCTGCGTCGGGCTCCCGGAGAAGTCCGCCACCGGCGGCTGGCCCGTCGTCACGTCGATGTAGTCCGTCTTCGTCTCGGTGTCCGAGCCTCCCGCATTCGTCGCTTCGAGGCTGACGGTGTAGGTCCCGGCCGCATAGTCGTGGCTCGGGTTCTGTGCCGTCGAGGTGTTGCCATCTCCAAACGTCCAACTCCACGCCGTCGGGCTGTTGCTCGACTGGTCCGTGAAGTTCACCGTCAGCGGCGCATTGCCACTGGTCGGGTTGCCCACGAAGTCGGCCACCGGCGCGGCCACCATGGCCGTGATGTAGTCCGTCTTCGTCTCGGTATCCGAGCCTCCGGCATTGGTCGCTTCGAGCGAGACGGTATAGGTCCCGGCCGCATAGTCGTGGCTCGGGTTCTGCGCCGTCGAGCTTCCGCCATCGCCGAACGTCCAGTCCCACGAGGTGGGGCTGTTGCTCGACTGGTCGGTAAAGTTCACCGTCAGCGGCGCGGTGCCACTGGTCGGATTACCTACGAAGTCCGCGACTGGCGGCTGCGGCGGCTCTGATACCGAGATGTAGTCGGTCCTCGTCTCGGTGTCCGAGCCTGCAGCATTCGTCGCTTCAAGCGAGACGGTGTAGGTCCCGGCCGCATAGTCGTGGCTCGGGTTCTGTGCCGTCGAGCTGCCACCATCGCCGAACGTCCAGCTCCACGCCGTCGGGCTGTTGCTCGACTGATCGGTGAAGTTGACCGTCAACGGCGCCTCACCACTGGTCGGGCTGCCAATGAAGTCAGCGACCGGCGGCATCGGCCCGCCCGTATCGCCCTCGACGAGGACGTCGTCAACGTAGGCGTGGTCCTTGTTCTTACTGTCTGCATTGATCTTGAACATCAACCCGAAGTTCGCGTTGTCGTTCGCGCCGGCAGGCAGCGAGTACTCGAAGTAGTGAAGCTGATTGTCGTTCTCAGGATCGTTCCAGTTGATCTGCTTCAGCACGGTCCAATCGGTGCCGTCGTACCAGAGCGCCTGTGCGTTCTCAGCGCCGTCTTCATCGAGCCCCTCCGCTCCAAGGTAGAAGGACACGTTGATGTTCTGATATCCAACCGTCGAGATGGTCCGGTCGATCGAGGCATCCTTTGCCAGGTGTACGCTGTGGGTGCCGTTCTTGGGGTCACCGGTGTACCAACTGGCATAGCTGATTGGATTCCAACCGGTGAACTCTGTCTCGAAGTCGTCCGAGAAGATGGTCTCTGTGCCACCGGCGGAGGCCGAGATATAGTCGGTCTTCGTTTCGGTGTCGGAGCCGTACTGGTTTGTGGCTTCGAGAGCGACGGTGTACGTTCCCACGGCGTAGTCGTGACTGGGGTTCTGTGCCGTCGAGGTGCTGCCGTCGCCGAAGGTCCAACTCCACGACGTCGGAGAGTTCGTGGACTGATCGGTGAAGCTGACGGACAGCGGGGCGCTGCCGCTGGTCGGATTGCCGACGAAGTCGGCCACCGGCGGCTGGCCCTGTGTCACCGAGATATAGTCGGTCTTGGTCTCAGTGTCCGAGCCGTACTGGTTTGTCGCTTCGAGAGCGACCGTGTAGTCGCCCTGAGAGGCGTAGGTGTGGGATGGGTTCTGCGCCGTCGAGGTGCTCCCATCCCCAAAGGTCCACGACCAAGAGGTGGGACTATTGGAGGACGCATCCGTGAAGTCTACGTCCAACGGAGCATTGCCTGTGGTGGGGCTGCCGGAGAAGTCCGCTACTGGCGGCTGCCCCGCCGACACGGAGATGTAGTTATTCTTAGTCTCGGTGTCAGAGCCCTCCGCGTTGTTAGCCTCGAGACTCACAGTGTAGGTGCCAGCCGAGTAGTCGTGGCTGGGGTTCTGCGCCGTCGAGGTACTGCCATCGCCGAAGGTCCAATCCCACGACGTCGGGGAGTTGCTGGACAGATCGGTGAACATCACGCCCAGTGGCTCGGTGCCGGAGGTCGGGTTGCCGGAGAAGTTCGCCACCGGCGGCTGCGGACCGCTCGGACCGTAGACCTCGAACTCGCGGATGTTCATGCCCCAAGGGGTGCCTTCCTGGAAGGCGTTCACGCGCACGTAGCGCGCATCGCCGGTCCAGTTCCAGGTGTCGTCGAGACCGCCATCGCCGCGGGTGATGGTGTTGATCGTGGTCCAATTGTTCCCGTCATTGGAGACGTCGATGTCGAAGCCGCGGGCATAATAGTTGCCGTACTTGGCCCACTTGACGATTACGCGACCAATGGTCTGAACAGAACCGAGGTCGACGATGAGATCGCCGGTAGAGCTGCCTTCCACGGCTTCCGTATCATCGTCGCCGTCCACGGCGAGATTGCCGTTGCCCCACGAACCGGATGTCGTCTTGCCGAGCGCAAAATTGGCGCCGCCAGGCAGGCCGGGCCAGGCCGGGTCGGGCACCACGAATGAGTTGGTCGGATCGGCCGACCAGTTGTAGGCTTCCTCATAGTCGGTGTAGCCGTCGCCGTCGGTGTCCGGATCAAGCGGGTTGAGGGTCTGGTTGCGGAAGTTCGACATCAGCCGACACTCGTCGGCATTGCTGATGCCATCGTTGTCCCAGTCCAGCGGCCCGTTCGAGGCGTCGTTGTGCTGCGGATACCAGCCATAGTCGTGGTAGCCGAAGGCCGTCTCGTGGGCGTTCAGCATCCCATCGCCGTCGTAGTCCAGGTAGCGATCCGCCTTCGGGTAAGGCTCGTAAATGGTGTCCATAACCTCGAAGTTATCGGGACATACGAAACCAACATCCCAAAGCCGCGTGTAGGTTTCGCTGTTGTTGCGATAGGCACAGTTGGTACCTTCTATGCTCTCGTATGGGTCGTTGGCGTTGCACGGCTCGGCGCCCGGATACGCATAGAGGCAGTTCGCATAGAGGTGATTCGTGCCGCTATTGTCCGTGATCCAGATGCCATAGTCTCGGGCCGCCTTCGCCACTACTTTCTCGGTATAGTTCCATGGGGTGCTGTCTTCATGGGTGGCATTCTCGATGGCCGTATCGGTCCAGATGCTGGGCTTCAAGCGGTAGACCGCAATTTCGGGGAGACGATCCGGATACTCTTCGTTCCCGAACTCATCGCCGTCGGTCTTGGTGGCCGGCGGGATCACGAGAGAAGCGGGGCCGGGGATGGCCGACATGAGCCCGTGATCGATCAGGCCCGCCTCCAGCTCCTCTGGATAGATGAGGCCCACGGTGTGCGACAGCGAGGGGCCCCGGAGACTACAGGACATCGGGTTGCCGCCGCTGGAGTTCGTGAATACGAACCCGGCGTTCTCGCACTCGTAGTAACCGCTGGAGTTTCGCACCCACGTGCCATCGCCGTCGTGATCAATACGCCAGAAAGAGTACTCGACGCCGTGCGCGGCGTCCGTGATATCCGTGTTGTCGTCGGTGTCGCTCTCGGGCGTGCACTTGACAACTTGGTCGGTCGGGAAGGGGACGTCATTGATCCACTGCCCAATTGGGCAGTAGCCAGTCGAGACGTAAATGTCTTCGAGCTGGTAGTTCGACCCGTTGATCAGGTAGTTCGACATCGTCCAGTCGCCGAGAGCAAGCCGTACCTGGTCGTTGCCCATCATAGATTCGAGGTCGCTGATCAACTGATCGCTGTAGGGGTCGATCCCCCATTCCTGAGGGATGGGCCGGTACATCACATTGTTCTCCGCCGGCCAGACAGAAGCAGGCAGGTCAGCTGACGCGGTCAGCCCGAAGAGAAGGATGGTCACCAGCGTCATGACGATGACCATGGTACTGCGGTGCAACAACTTCCTTATTTCCATTCAGTTGATACCCCCTAGGGGAAGTTTGAGTGATCCACAAGAAACTCTCGACTTGATTTCACCTCCTCTGTCTTCCGTTTCAGCCTCGCCGGCCGGACCCTTCAGGGCCCGCTCTGACAGCCTGAAAGCACTGGATTTCACGCTACGTTCAACCGTAGCAGTACGTCACAGAGGAGGTCCATGCCCTGTACAATGGAAAACTTGCCCATTTGGCCGCTATTAGGGCCTATACGCCGCGCAGATTTTCTCGGTAGCGCTTTGGAGCAATGCCCTGACGGCGAGTGAAGGCACGAGTGAAGTGGGCAGGGTCTTTGTACCCGACGGCGTGAGCGATCTCGGAAATCGTCAAATCGGACTTCTCGAGGAGATCTTGAGCCGATCTGATGCGGAGATCGCGGATGTAGTCAGCAAGCGAGTGTCCGACATAGCAGGAGAAGAGAGAGCTGAGGTGACTTGCGCTGTAGCCGACGGCCTTGGCGACGTCAGCGACCCGGATGTTTGATCGGAAGTTCGTGTCACAGTACTGAAGGGCCGCCTGGATGATTCGCCAAGTGCGAGGCTCGACGCAAATGGCCGGCGATTCAATGGGTCTTAGGCGAACTAAGTGGCCAGCGTGCAGACGACGAGTGAGAACGCATCTCAGGTAATTGAGGAGACAGAATACCGCGCAGTCCCAATCTGAATCCCTATGTTGTAGTTCGTATGAAATTGCATCCGCGATGCCAATAATGCTGCTGCGGCCCGGCAGCTCGATGGCCGGGCCGGCTTGGTACGTCGAGGGTGGCGTATAGCTTGTTTGATCCAGACGAGCATAGGTGCTATCGCAATAGCACCAAAATAGGACATAGGGAGAGCTCGATTCGCACGGGAGTTCTGCGTGTTCGACACCTCGATCGATGAAAAGCAGCCTTCCGGGCGATAAGTCGAAAGTTTCGCTCGGCGTTATGATGCAAGCACGCCCCTCCGTCACAGCCGCTATCTCATGTCCCTCACTCGCGTGAGTGCGGAAGAAACGACGCCCATGCAGCGGCTCTTGGAGCATCCGATGTGCTGGGGCGTGCCACACGGAGTTGCTGGGCTTCGGTACGACTAGGGCTCGAAGATGATGTTCGAAGAGCTCTTCCGCCGTCCTCATCCCTATTCCTCAACGCGATACCAAGAGCCCCCTCCAGCAATACTGGTTCTTCCCACATCCAGAGACGCCTTCCCACTATCAAGGGTTTATGGCTTCCCACCGGACGCAATACAGCGGCTATTGCATCATGCCCAAACTTCCGCGGCTCCAGTATTCGCCTATTCCGAGGAATAGGGGGCTCTGGGGCAGGGGCGTCCAGAGCTGACAGCGAAGACGCTCTATGCCATCATCCGGAGGAGGTTCGGACTTATGAAAGACAAGGTAAGGCTTGGTGTTATCGGAGTCGGCGGTATGGGCCAGGGACACTGTGCCTATATGGAAAATCTCGATGTCGGCCAACTCGCCGCTGTCTGCGATATTGCATCCGAGGTCGCGCGAGACGTAGGGGAGCGATTCGATGTTCCGTCTTTTGATCGCCCAGAGGACCTCATGGATTCCGGCCTGGTGGATGCCGTTTTGATCGCCACCCAGCATTATTACCACCCTCCCGTAGCCATCGCAGCTTTCAAACGCGGCCTCCACGTTTTGAGCGAGAAGCCAATTGCCGCGAGCGTGAAGCAGGCATCGCGAATGATCCGTGCTGCGGAGCGAAGCGGAAACGTCTTCTCAGTGATGTTTCAGCAGCGTGCCATGCCTCTGTATCGGGCGGCGAAGAAACTCGTCGACGAAGGCGCTATCGGCGAGCTTGTCCGCACGAACTTGATCCTGGGGATGTACCGATCCCAAGCATACTACGACTCGGCCGGATGGCGCGCCACGTGGAAGGGGGAAGGGGGCGGCGTGCTGCTGAACCAAGCCCCTCACGGTCTCGACTGTTTCCTTTGGCTCACGGGTGTGCCGAAATCTGTGATGGCTCAAACGAGGGCGCGCTTGCACGACATCGAGGTTGAGGATGAGGCCTTCGCCCTCCTCGAGTATCCCAATGGCGCCCATGGATATATCTTCACTGGCGTCACAGAGGTTCCTGAGACAACTCGTATGGAAATCTGCGGCGATCGAGGGAAGATCCTTATCGACAATGACCGACTCCGGTTCTGGGATATTCCCGAAACCATCAGCCGTTTCACGCGCGAGAACACAGAGATGTGGGCTCGGCCGAAAGCGAAACAGGTCAAGGTATCGCAGCCAAAGAGCGAAACCGGCCATATCGCCATTACACGAAACTTCTGTCGCGCAATCCTCTATGGAGAAGAACTTATCGCTCCAGGTGCTGAGGGGCTGTGGTCGCTCGAGGTGGCCAATGCCATGGTGCTCTCCAGCTACGAGAAGACTGCGGTCCGTCTTCCGATAAAGCGAAACAAATACGAAGAACTGCTGGACGGTCTCAAAGCGAAGTCGAAGATCAGGAAGCGAGGACCTGATCGACGAATTACCGACACCGCTTATACAAAGAAAAAGAAGAAACCATAGCCTTGGTTCTGTCTACTGTGGCCCCCGTCGCATGAGCGCTTTCGGTGCGCGCTTCGCCTCATGGTCAGGGCAATGCGTCGCCGATCTCCAGAACTCGCATAATCAGACCTCGAAAATAAATCGCCAAGACGGTGACGATCCAGGCGGCTGCTACGAGGTTCGCCCAGGGGCGATTTGGAGACTTGCGTTTTCCATGAAGCTCACCCATCAATTTTTCTCCAAGCTTATTAGCGTCGCATGCGCATCATCTCGTCCGCTGAGCTCCGTTAGCGCCACATGGTTCCCATGATGTCCGGCATAGACCGTAAGCGCAGAGCCCGACTCTTCTCGCACCTGCGCTCGATGCGTGTGGCCGCCGAGAATTACATCCACTTCAGGCAAAGCAGCAATCTGCGCATTGACGGCTTCACTGCAATGAGAGAGGCACACTACGAAGTCGTTTTCGTTCCTGAGTTGTGGGGCGATTCGAGATGCCGTCACAACAGGATCCTCAAAGAGGTAGTGAGCAATCCGTGCCCAAAGTGATCCCGGTTTTGTCATTCTGGGGACAAGCCCGAAGACGGCAATCCGGCCGCCATTGGTTTCGAAGGTCGCGTGAGGACGCACTTGAGGGGGAAGGGCTCGTTTTGCGGCATGCAGATTCGAGGCGAGCACCGGAAACTTCGCGTCCCGGAGCTTGATAGTGAGTGGCCATTCGAAGAGGTGCGACTCTCGATTGCCCATAGCCATGGCCTCGTAGCCGATGTCGGACATCTGTCGCAGAATGGGCTCTCCCATCGGGCGTGCCGTCAGATTACCAGCCCCGACCGCGTCGCCGGCGTCGAGAAGCAAAGCCCCCCGGCGAGCACGCTTCAGATCTGTCAACCGCTGCGCGGCAGCCGGCGAGAGGCGATTGTGGAGATCGGATGTATGTAGTAGGACGATGCGAGGCACTAGGGCACCAGATGTCGTCTTCTCTCACGCATTCGAGTCTTCAGTTCCGCTGGGAACAAAATCTCTCCTTCTTGTCCTGAACTGAGAATGGTGAGCCAAACACAGGCTCTGCTCCTTACGTCGTGCTCTCCTGGAGGTTACAGTACAATCCCTACTTGGCAGGAGCCGGGGCACACTTGCCGAAGCCAGAGGAGAGTCCAATTTCGTCTCATTACGTCAGGATGCGAGACGATAGCTATTGCGGAATTTGTGAGGAGGAAGGTGTGAAGGGAGACGCGCCTGCCCCCTGTATTCTTTCCGCTGCTTTCCTTGAGGAGGAACTCACTTGAGCAACGCCGTGCCGACCCCAAAGCGAGTGCCCTTTGTCGAAACAGATTTTCGATGCATTCGGACGCCGATCCCGGTTCCCGAATCGATCCCGATCCTGGAGCAGTTGTACAGAGACGAACCGCGCTCCATGCGAGGACAAGGATGTGTCGTATGGGATCGGGCCGAGGGGTTCCAAGTGCATGACGCTTGGGGTAACACGTGGATCGATTGGAGCTCGGGTGTGCTCGTTGCCAATGCGGGTCACGGCCGGCCGGAGGTCCTCGACGCGATTTGCGATCAGGCGAAACGACAACTCATTCACAACTATTGCTTCCCAAGTGAGATACGAGGGAAGCTCGTACACCAGCTCGCTACGCTTGCGCCCGATCCCCTGGAGAAGGTCTTCCTGCTCACGACCGGTTCGGAGACGACAGAGGTGGCGATCAAGCTCGCACGCACTCACGGTCGGGCTATTGGTGGTGATACGAAGATCGCCATCGTGAGCTTCGAGGGCGCGTTCCACGGGCGCACGCTGGGCGCGCAGATGATCGGCGGTATTCCTGCCCTGAAGGAATGGATCGTCAACCTCGACCCAGATATGGTGCAGGCGCCCTTCCCGGACGGCTTTCGATGCGAGGACACGAGCTTCGAATTCTTCCTGAAGACACTGGGGGGGAAGGGATTCGGTCCGGACCGAATCGCGGGCGTCATCAGCGAGACGTACCAGGGCGGGAGCGCCGCCTTCTGGCCGAAGGACTATGCCCAGAAGATGCGCCAGTGGTGTAAAGATCACGATATCGTGCTGGTCTTCGACGAGGTCCAAGCGGGCTTCGGCAGGACGGGGAAACTATGGGGATTTGAGCACTATGATGTGGTGCCCGACCTGATATGCTGTGGCAAGGGAATCACGAGCGGACTTCCACTTTCGGCTCTCATCGGACGCGCCGATCTCATAGACCAGTATCCCCCGGGAAGTATGACGAGCACGCATACGGGCAATCCGGTATGCGCGGCCGCAGCGCTGGCAAACCTCGACATCATAATGGGAGAGAATCTGCCGGCGAAGGCAGCACAGAGCGGCACGGTGTTGCAGAAAGGGCTCTCCGAGATCCAGCATCGGCACGCTGACATCTGCGCTGCCTCCATGGGCAAGGGTATGGTGGCCGGCCTGCACATTGTGAAGCCCGGCGGCATCGAGCCCGACCCTAGGATGGCCGCCGATATCGTTACTCGCTGCGCCGAGAAGGGGCTTCTCATGTTCCATCCGGTTGGCTTGGACAGCGCAACGGTGAAGATCGCTCCACCTCTGATTACACCGGAAGAGGCCGTTGCCGAAGGCCTATCTGTGCTCGAAGAAGCGATTGAGGAGGCGCGGAATGAGCGAGAGTAACGACTTGAACGTCCTCGTCATCGGCGGCGGGATGATCGTAAGAGAGGTGGTTCTTCCCACGCTTTTCCAGGAACGCGAGCGCGGGGTGGTGGGGAACATCGAGATCGCGGCACGACATCGGTCGAGCATCGATGAACTCCAACGGGAATTCCCCGACCACGCGTTTTCCGGGGTGCCCACTGCCGTTAAAGACCCACGCGCATGGGAGTCATCACTGGGGCGACTGGAGCATCCTGGATGCGTTATCGTGGCCACACCAGATCATCTTCATACGGAGATGGCCTTGGCCGCGATCGAGGCCGAGCACGATGTCATTGTCATGAAGCCCCTCTGTCTGAAAGTCGCAGACGCGCATCGGATCATAGCGGCGGCAGAAGAGAAGGGCATGTACGTTGCCACCGATTACCACAAGCGAATGGATCGGGCGGTGCGTCTCGCTCGATACCGAGTCCGACGAGGAGACCTGGGCGAAATGCTCCACGGTCACGCTTGGATCGAAGAGCCCAAGTACATGCCCCTCAAGCACTTCAAACGGTGGGCGCACGAGTCGAGCCCATTCGAGTATATCGGTGTGCACTATGTGGACGCGTGGTATTTCATCACGGGTCTCAAGCCCAAGCGCGTGGCGGCCTGGGGACAGAAGAAGTTCCTCCCCACTCAGGGCAGCCATGCCTACGATGCAGTGCAGGCAGTGATCGAGTGGGAAGACGACTCGGTGCTGTGGATTCAGACCTCCTGGGTGTGCTCAGAGAAGAACTCGGCGATGACGAGTCAGGGGCTGCAGATCAGCGGCACCAAGGGCGAGTACTGGGCCGACCACAAGTTCCGCAATCTCCACATTCTGACCGATGACGATGGCTTCGAGCAGATCAATCCGAACTTCTTCCAGCAGTACGACGGCTGGGAGAAGGACGGCGAGGTCGAGTACGTCGGCTACGGCTTCGAGAGCATCTCGCGCTGGCTGCGCGACATCCACCGGCTCAACCGCGAGACGGCGGGGATATCCGAGGCCGAGACAAAGGCTCACCGCAAGCAGACGCTGAAGGCATGGGAGGCAGGACAGCGGCCCTTACCGCGGCAGGCCCTTGTCGGAGTTGCCGTCAACGAGGCCATACGACTGAGCCTCGATCACAACAACGCGTACATCGTGTTCGATGAGGAGACTAACCCGAAGCTAGCGTAGTAAGCGGACCAGGGGACTCAGTTCGCAAGCGGGCCGGGCGAAAGCCCGCGGCCCGCTGTTCTTATTCTAATCTACATCTGGCACCGAGCGTGTGTCTAGGGTAGTCCTGTGGCCCAATCAGTCCCGCTCAATCTCTTCACACGCGCGACGGAAATCGGCGCGTGCCTTGTCGGGATTCCGCCTCTCGTTCTCGCGGTAATTACCGTGAATCTTCTCGTACTCAAAATCAGCCTTGTCAAGAGTGCTGTCACGAAATCGCCGAAGTTCTTCGTAGTGCTTCTCCCGCTTTGCCATCCTGATACCCCCCTCTTCGTTAGGAATACTGGTGGTAAGCTGACGTCAGGCTAGCATAGTAGCGCGAGGGCTGTCAATATATCATCTGAGTAAGAAATGATGATAGGAAGCATGAAGGCGAGGTGACGGCTTGTTCGGGCCGATACAGGAAACATACAAAGCGAGAAGCGGGGTAGCAAGCTGACCCGGCGACAGTAGGCCCTCAAGCCCCCCGCTCCTCAGATTCGAGAAGGAGACGATGCTTCTCTGGACTCATTCCACAATCCGGTGACCATATACCAGAGGGTTTCGTCCAGTCCCATGGTTTGGCAGCCATGTGAAGCACAGCGGGCCCGACATTGTCGGGCCCGCTGTGCTGACCTTCTTGCAGATACCTTCTGTGTTACGAACCGGCGGTCTAGCGTGAATCGCTCGAAGCGACTCTATCCTTGACGACAGCCTGGGCGGCCGCCAGCCGAGCCACAGGCACGCGGAACGGTGAGCAACTCACATAGTCGAGACCCACCTTATGGCAGAACTCGACAGAGCGCGGGTCACCACCATGCTCACCGCAGATGCCCAGCTCCAGATTCTTACGCGCTTTCCGGCCGAGCTTTACCGCCGTCTCGACGAGCTTGCCCACACCGTCCAGGTCCAACGTCTGGAAGGGGTTATCCGGCAGGACTTTATCCTCGACGTACTTCAGCAGGAATTTTCCTTCCGCGTCATCGCGCGAGTAGCCGAAGCAGGTCTGGGTGAGGTCGTTGGTGCCGAAGGAGAAGAACTCGGCCCTCTTCGCAATCTCGTCGGCGGTGAGCGCCGCCCGCGGTATCTCGATCATTGTTCCGATCTTGTAGTCGATGTTGACGCCCTTCTCCTTAATGACGGCTTTCGCCACCGGTTCCAATCGCTCGCGGATCAGACTCAGCTCGTTCACGTGACCGACGAGCGGAACCATGATCTTGACGTGAACCTCGATGCCCCGCTTGGCACACTGACAGGCGGCTTCCATGATCGCCCGCGTCTGCATCTCGACGATCTCCGGCATGATGATGCTAAGCCGACAGCCTCGCAAGCCGAGCATAGGGTTGAGCTCGCTCATGCTCTCGACCGCTTCGAGCATCGCGCGAAGCTTCTTGAGCTTGCGTGAGTTCGGCGACTTGGTTTCGAGCTTGGTGACTTCGACGAGGAGCTCGTCATGATCCGGGAGGAACTCGTGCAACGGCGGATCGATCAGCCGAATGACCACAGGCAGTCCGTCCATCGCCTTGAAGATGCCGGCGAAGTCCTTTCTCTGGAACGGCAGCAACTCGTCGAGCGCTACCGTTCGCTCTTCCGAGGATTCAGCGAGAATCATCCGCTGAACGATCGGGAGACGTTCGGTCTCCATGAACATATGCTCCGTCCGGCAGAGACCGATACCCTGAGCGCCAAAACCGCGGGCGCGTTTGGCATCTCGAGGATAGTCAGCGTTTGCCCAGACTTCGAGGCGCCGGATGTCATCGGCCCAGCTCAGGAGCGTGGTGAGCTGTTTTTCCTTGGCGAGGTTTGGGGTGATGGTGGGGATGAGACCGGCGAAGACTTCGCCGGTTGTGCCGTCAACGGAGATTGGCTCACCTTCCCTCAACGTCTTGCCGTCAACGCTGAGACGATGCTTGACATCGTCGACCCGAATGGCTTCACACCCGGCGACACAAGGAAGACCGAGTCCTCGCGCAACGACCGCGGCGTGGCTCGTTGCACCGCCGCGGGCGGTCAGAATGCCTTTCGATGCGAGCATACCATGGACGTCGTCCGGAGTGGTCTCAGGGCGCACGAGGACGACCGCTTGGCCTGACTTGCCCATCTCCTCAGCTCGGTCGGCGTCGAAGACAGCGGCGCCGCTGGCCGCGCCGGGGGATGCGTTGAGGCCCTTGGCGAGGAGCCGACCTTCGCGGCTGGCCACATCCTTTTCCTTCGGGTCGAAGGCCGGGAGGAGAAGTTGATTGATCTGCTCCGGCTCGACGCGCATTATCGCTTCTTTTTTGGTGATCAGGCGCTCGCCCACCATCTCGACGGCGATCCGCACGGCCGCTCGAGCGGTGCGCTTGCCCACGCGGCACTGGAGGATGTAGAGCTTGCCCCGTTCGATGGTGAATTCGATATCCATCGCATCCTTGTAGTGCTTCTCGATGCGGGTGGCGAGACGAACGAACTCGTTGTAGATCTTCGGGTTCTCTTTCTTGAGTTCGGCAATTTCAATGGGAGTTCGGACGCCGGCGACGACATCTTCTCCCTGAGCATTCATAAGAAACTCGCCATAGATCTTCTTTTCGCCCGTCGCGACGTCTCTCGTGAAGGCGACGCCGGTGCCGGAATCCTCCCCCATATTCCCGAAGACCATAGTCTGGACATTGACCGCGGTGCCGAGGTCGTGAGGGATCTTATAGAAGTTGCGATAGGCTTTGGCTCGCGGGATATTCCAGGAGCTGAAGACAGCCGTGATGGCGGTCGCGAGCTGCTCCATTGGATCGGATGGAAACTCTTGCTTCATCTGTTTCTTGAAGAACGCCTTGTACTGCTCGACGAGCGTCTTGAGATCGGCTGCCGTCAGCTCGGTGTCTTGCTTCACGCCGCGCTTCTGCTTCATCTTATCCAGCATCTTCTCGAAGTTCTCACGCTTCAGGTGAAGCGCGACGGATGAGAACATCATGATGAACCGGCGGTAAGCGTCCCAGGCAAAGCGATCGTTTCCTGTCAGCTCGATGATGCCTTCGAGAGTGGCGTCGTTCAAGCCCAGGTTGAGGATCGTCTCCATCATGCCGGGCATGGACATCATGGCGCCGGAGCGAACGGAAACCAACAGAGGGTTCTTCGGATCGCCGAACCCCTTCCCGGTCTCCTTCTCGACCTTCTTCATGGCGGCTTTGACGTTGTCCATGAGGCCGGCCGGCATTCGCTTTGCTTTGAGGTATTCGATGCACGTTTCCGTCGTAATCGTGAATCCAGGGGGCACGGGAAGCCCGAGGTTGCTCATCTCAGCAAGGTTAGCGCCCTTGCCTCCGAGCAACTCCTTCATCTCCTTGTTTCCTTCGTGGAAGAGATACACATGCTTCTTCGACGACTTCTTAGCCACGGTTAGACAACTCCTTTCGGTCTCAAATCCTGTCAGTACGATGCTTCTAGATGTGGGACAATAGGGCTCAACGTTCAGTCTACCCTGAGCGGACGCCCTGTGCCGCTCTCTCGTCAGCCTGGATCGGCTTTGCGGGAGATCGGAACTGCGTCGGGGTCCCTTGCGCTTTCTCGAACCTCTTCAATCAACCGATTGACACGCTCGCGCAATGCTTGCTCGGCATCGACCTGAGCAGCATGAGCGAGTTCTACAACAGCAAAGAGGAGATCGCCTACGATCTCCTCGGCCGAGCCTGACTCATACTTCCCTTCGAGAAGGGCTTTGAGCGCGCCGGATGCCATCGCGCACGTTGCCTCGCGCGTTCCCTTGAACCCGGCCCGAGCAGCTCTTCGATATATAATCGCCGCCCGGCATAGAGCTGGCATTGCTTGCGGCACATCTTCTATGGTGCCGGTACTGTCAGCTTTTTCGCCGCGCTCTCGCCGCTTCAGCGCATCCCACTGATGCAGCACCTCCTCCGGCGTTTCCGCTGAACTCTCGCCGAATACGTGTGGATGACGCCTCACCAGCTTATCGCGTAGCGTCCGGATGACGTCGCCGATGTCGAATTGATGAGATTCGGCAGCCAGTTGGGCATGAAAGACGACCTGGAGCAATACATCCCCAAGCTCCTGGCGCAGAGCATCGAGGTCATTGCGATCAATCGCATCCAACACCTCGTACGTTTCCTCCAACAGACACGGGCGAAGAGAGCGATGGCTTTGCTCTCGGTCCCAGGGACAACCTGAAGCGCTCCTGAGTCGCTGCATGATAGCGACGAGATCGGAGAAAAGCGCGCTATGATCTCCTGCCATACGTTCGGGCATTTACTCACAAAGCTCCAAAGCCGACCTGGCGGCCGCGCGATCTCGTTCCAATCGAAAACACTGCAATTCCGCCTCGTCCCAGCACAGCAGAGACTCAGGCAGTTTCGAAAAAGCTCTTGGCGAGGCTAATTGGCCTTATCGGATCGGCTAATCGGTCGACCGGCCAGCTGTATCCTAGCTACTCGCCCGCAGCCTCGTTTGCTTCTAGAGCTGGTACAGCATCGGTTGGCTGGGGCATAACCGGGACCAGATTCTCGGTCTCGGAGAGACGACGCTCCCGTGCCTCGCGACCCTCAAGGTAGGTTTTACCGACAGCTTCGTAACGGGAGGCCAGTATCTCTACATCTGCCTTAGCCCGAAGATTGCTGAAAAACTCCTGGAGTTGAAGCTGGAAGCGAGGATCGTTGAGCATCCACTCCTCAATGACATCAGCGTTCTGCTCCAATGTGAGCTCACTGGGCTGTGGAATCTGCTTCTCAACCAAGAGAACGCGGTAGAAACGTGGCTCTTGCGGCTCCTGCTCTACACCTTCAGCCGGTTCGGCGTCGGGAATTTTTACGGGGAGCGACTCGCTTAGCACGCCGGGTTCCAGTGCAAATAGTACATCCTCAAGCTCTTGGTCTCCACTTTTCCCCTGAACGAGCCATCCTGCCATACCGCCTCGCTGGCGTTCAACGGGGTCAATCGTGCTCTGTGCGGCGACCTCTATGAATTTCTCGCTCGACACCTTACCCTCGACTGCACTATCTAGAAGCTCAGCTCGAACAGCCTCGGCTTCATCCTTGGAGTCAACCACGATTCGCCGGTAGATCACAGATTCATTGTTATGTGGCAGGCTTTCGAGGCGTTTCCTATTCTCCTCGAAGTAAGCCTGCTTCTCGTCATCCGTGAAGGCGAGTTTGGCCGTCAGTATCTGCACGCTAATGCGGCTTGAGAGATCCTCTTCCGTCTGGCCGGTTTCTTCGAGCCAAGTAGCGAAATTCTTGCCGGTTGCAGCCAGAATATAGTCTTTCAGAGCTTCTAAGCGCTTATCGAGTTCTTCGCGACTGACCGATAGATCCCGCTTTTGCGCCTCCTGTCGAATCAGCTGCCGAACGATAAGCGAATCCAGTGCATGGCGTCCGGCCTCTCCATTATCGGCCTTCTCAAGAGCGTCAAACAACTGCTCGCGCGTAATCGGTTGGCGGTTGACGCGCGCGATGACATTGCTTTCCTTGCGGCCACAGCCAAGAGACGTAAGCGCCAGAGCAGTGATGATACCAAAGAGCACGATGTGTCTGCGCACCGTCACCCGTCCTTTCCTCTCGCGCGAACGGCCCGTCCGCATTAATGGCGGACAGGCCGCCTCGCCCGACCCAGTGGCGTCGGGCTGGCCACCTCTCATGCGCGAGACTATGCGATTCTATCCCGCGGACTAGCAAAAGTCAAGAAACGTAGATCTTGGCAGAGCAATCGCAGCTAATTCCAGAGAGAGCGAAAAGCGCTCCGACAGCATCCACATTGATCCTTATATCCTTTCACAAGCTGCACCCTAACAAGAGACCGCTTCTCGCAACTAGACAGCAACTCGGCCGGCGTCATGGTAGACAGTCAGGGTTTCCTTGCGGACAAAACCGATCAGCGCTATACCGACGGTCTGTGCGAAATCGATGGCGAGCCCAGTCGGTGCAGAAACGCTTGCCACCATAGCGATACCGGCCCGAGCAGCCTTCTGCACCATCTCGAAGCCGCACCGGCCCGAAAGCACTGCGATCTCGGCATCGGAAAGATTCCCGTCCAACAGCAGTCCGCCCACCGCCTTATCGAACGCGTTGTGCCGTCCCACATCTTCCGCGACAGAAAGAAGAGTCAAATTTGCGTCGAATAGCGCCACGGCATGGGCCCCGCCGGTCGGAACGAACAACTTTTGCGACTCACGAAGTCGTTCGCCCAGCGAGAGGATTTCAGACGCGCTCACGCGCGTCGTACTCTCAATCGGTGGAATCCGCTTGACAACGTCCTCGATCAACTCCCGCCCACAGAGACCACAACTCGACGCGACAACATGTCTTACTCCGCGCTGGGGGGCAGGCCGATCCCCGACCCTTGTGAGGGAGACTTCGTTCTTCTCCTCGGAATCACAGGCTTGGATCGAACCGATATCGTCGCATCCATCGATAAGACCTTCGGCCAGGCAGAAGCCAGCGGCAAGGGTGAGGTCGTCGCCTGGAGTTCTCATCGCAACAGCGTAGTTAACGCCGTCCACGAGGATGGCAAGCGGCTCCTCAACGACAACGCTCGCCTCTTCAGGAATCATCTCGCCATTCTTCAGGCGATGCACATTCGTGGATATGATTGGGGTTGGGCGCATGGATTCAATCCAGGAAGAAATTCTGTGGGCGCTCTACGGGCACCTTGCCATAACCATCAGAAAGATGCAGAGAGATATCGAGAGAGAATGGCGACATTATTGGACCTTGCCGGAAATCTAGACAAGCCTTGACTCAATCCAGTCAGCATGAAGTTTTGGATGGGGTATATGCTTTGAACATGGAGGCCTTGGCTATTCACGCCGAGGAATGAAAGAATATCAATGGCGGAAGCTAACCCCAGGATATTTCCCAGTTCCAAATGAAACCATTGACTGTCGCGCCAATCTCAGGGAGGTTATGACGTGGAAGAAGTAGCTACTGGATTGCCCACTATCAGTCTGTCCGGGCCGGATGTTGGCGAGCAAGAGATCGAAGCAGTACTTTCCGTATTTCGCGGTGGGCGAATCGCACTTGGTCCGCGGCTTGTTGAGTTCGAGAAGAGCGTCGCCGACTATGTTGGATGCAAACATGGCGTCGCCGTGAACTCGGGCACCAGCGCCCTCCACATCATCGTGCGCGCCATGGGCCTCGCCGACGGTGACGAAGTCATCACAACGCCGTTCAGCTTCGTTGCTTCTGCGAACTGTCTACTCTTCGAGCGGGCGATCCCGAAATTCGTCGATATAGACCCGGATACCCTGAACATCGATTGCGACCTCATTGAGGCGGCCATCACGCCGCGCACGAAGGCTATCCTGGGAGTCGATTTGTTCGGCTGTCCCGCCGACTGGAACCGTCTACGCGAGATTGCCGCTCGGCACAATCTCTCTTTGATAGAGGATAGTTGTGAAGCATTGGGGGCCCGTTACTATCGCGGAGATACTCGCGCCTGGGCGCGAGCGGGCAGCCTCGCCGATGCGGGAACCTTCGCATTCTATCCAAACAAGCAGATCACAACCGGCGAGGGAGGAATCGTCGTCACGGACCGAGACGACCTCGCGGCTCTCTGTCGAAGTCTTCGAAACCAGGGTCGGGATGACGGAACCGATTGGATGCAGCCGTCCCGCCTGGGTTACAGCTACCGAATCGCTGAGTTGAACTGCGCGCTCGGAATCGTCCAAATGCGAAGGATCGAAGAGATTCTTGCGGCTCGAAGCCAAGTGGCAGCCTGGTATCGCGAGTTGCTTGCCGACGTTCCCGACGTCCGTGTGCCATACGAACCCGACGGGACCGAGACGAGCTGGTTTGTCTACGTCGTGCGCCTCACTGGGTGCCAGTCGCGAGAGAAGGCGCACGACATACGAGATGATCTACGAGCTCGCGGTATTGCTTGCGCCAACTACTTCTATCCAATTCATCTGATGCCGCACTATCGCGAGCAATTTGGCTTCTCGGAGGGGGATTTTCCCGTGGCGGAGCATGTCTCGGCGCAAACTCTGGCGCTGCCGTTCTACAACGCGCTGACCCGAGCAGAGGTCGAGCGTGTAGTCGTAACGCTCAAGTCAATCCTCTCCGGCAAGTGAAGAAGTTATGGATAACGAATTCCACCTCGTTCTGCACACAAGCGATGTAAGGTAATCGGCTCAGTGCTCGACAGTAGGGATAGCAGAAGAGACAGGATAGTTGGGAGGCGTAGCGAATGACGGAGAGGACGAGTTCGCGCGCGCCCCAAACCTTGCAACTCGCGTGTGAAATCATGTTGAGAATGTCTTAAGGTGTGAGATGAATGTTCTGCTCACATGTGCGGGTCGGCGGAACTACCTGATTGAGTATTTTCGGGATGCCCTCGCCGGACGAGGCCGTGTATACGCCGCTGACGTATCTCCCGACGCTTCGACCTTACAAGAGGCAGAAGGCAGCTTTGTTGTCCCTCCCATCGATGACCCCGGCTATTTTGATGAGATACGGTCGATCTGCCGGCATCATGATATCAAGCTTCTTCTCACCCTGAGCGATATCGAGCTTCCGCTCTTGGCTCGACAGAGACCGCTCTTCGAGGAGATCGGAACGGTGGCCGTGGTTTCCTCGCCCGAGGTCGTGGAGACGTGTTGGGACAAGTGGAACGCATTTCAATTCCTCTGCTCTGCGGGAATCCCGACCGCCGAGACGTACCGTTCGCTCGACGCTGTCCGTAGAGCCCTAGCCCTGGACGAGATCCGCTTCCCCCTCGTCGTCAAACCTCGCTGGGGAACGGCCTCGATCGCCATCTGCACCGCGAGAGACGACGCGGAGTTGACTCTTGCCTATGAATACACTCGCATGCAGATCCAAGACTCGGCTCTGCAAGCCATACACGCAAACGATTGCGCTGAAACCATCCTCATCCAAGAGCGCTTGGCTGGCATTGAGCACGGACTGGACATCGTCAACGATCTTGAGGGGCGTCACGTGTGTACATTCGCCCGACAGAAGCTGGCCATGCGTTATGGCGAGACGGACAAAGCCACGACCGTCGAAGATCAGCGTTTCAACATGCTCGGTCGCCGGATTGGAGAGAGGCTCGGGCACATCTTCATGCTCGACTGCGATGTATTCGTCGATGGCAAAGAGCTTCGTGTACTCGAGCTGAACCCACGGTTCGGCGGCGGTTATCCGTTTTCCCATGTAGCGGGGGCGAATGTTCCCGCTGCTCTGCTCGCCTGGGCAGAATCGAGTCCCGTCGATCCGGCTTGGCTAAAGTGCCAACCGGATGTTACCTCTGCAAAGTGCGATCGTCTGGTTATCAAAGCCGAGAGGGGGGAACGCGCAGACGTGAATTCGGTCTAAGCGGGGTATGAATACCAAAGCAATACCGCAAACTCCCCCCCAAGCGTCCGCCCCAATTGCGCCACCCTCAAGCCTCTCGGAGCTTCTTCGTCAAGCGCGGTACAATCTCGAACAGATCCCCAACAATCGAGTATGTGGCCACACTGTGAATCGGCGCGGCCGGATCCTTATTGATCGCGATGATACAATCCGCGCTGCTCATTCCCGCCAGATGCTGTACGGCCCCCGAAATCCCACATGCAATGTACAGCTTAGGCTGTACGGTTCGCCCCGTCTGCCCGACCTGATGGTAGGCTGGAATCCAGCCCGCGTCCACCGCCGCCCGCGATGCCCCGACCGCGCCGCCCAGCGCCTCTGCCAGTTCCTTCAGCACCGTGAAGTTATCGGGCTTTCCAAGCCCCCGGCCCCCGGATACGATTACCTCCGCGTCCTGCAAGTTGACTTGTCCGTCTGTCTCCTGTTGCACAACTTCCAAGATCTTCGTCAATATCCCCCGCTCATCTAGGTGAACGGGGACCTCGACGAGCTCTCCGGCCCTAGAGCGAACTAGCTCCAACGCTTTCATCACCCCCGGCCGCACCGTCGCCATTTGCGGCCTGGCGTGCTTCGAAACGATCGTCGCCATCAGATTGCCGCCAAAAGCCGGCCGCGTCTGGACCAGCAACCGTTCGGATTCATGAATATCGAGGCCCGTGCAATCCGCCGTCAAACCGGCGGAAAGTCGAGCCGCCACTCTCGGCGCCAGATCTCGCCCCTGCGGTGTAGCCGAGATCAACACGATTTCAGGCTTATGTTGGTTAATCAGTCCCGACAACACATCAGTGTACGGCCCCGTCCGATAGTGCGCCAAAGCAGGATCCTGCGCCAGATAGACCTTATCAGCACCGTGCGCGTAAAGCTCACCCACCATTCCCCCTACATCTTCCCCGAGCAGCACCGCCGATAGATCGACTTCGAGCTTATCGGCAAGACGCCGCCCTTCCCCCAGCAGCTCGAACGTTCCCCGACGAAACTCCCCGTGGAGGTGCTCGGCCACGACCCAGACGCCGCGGTATTGATCGACATCCACCTCTGGCGTATACGCCGTCTCGGCGACGATAGCATCGGATTTGCACGCGGAAACGCAAGCGCCGCATTGCGTACAGTTGTCATTGAACCGGGCCTTGCCATCGACGATTTCGATCGCGCCGTACGGACATGCCCGCAGACACAACTTACAACCCGTACAGTTCTCGACAATCAGCCGTACCGCCATTCACCGAACTCCCCATCTGTTTTGGGCAGGAGCCAATTTCTCGTGAGTTCCAATAGAAGAGTGTCCTACCGCTGTAGGCATGCCAGTTGAATTCGCCTACTACAAAAGCAATCGACATCCTTTGGACTTCGAAGAACAGGAGCGTCTCTCCTGCTCAGTGTACTTGGTGAACATTTCTGCAGCCCTATCAGACTAGGCCAAAATGAGATCGCCACACGAGCCCCTAGCTCGACTGAAATGTGTTGCCGGGCATGGGCTTCTCTTCGGAGCGGTCAATCGCCGGCGATTAGCCGCCATGGGCAGACGAGTCATGGAGGTAGCACCGGACGAAGCGGCCCTCACCCAGCTCATACATCGGGGGAACGGCGGTGGAACATCGCTCCATCACCGCGGGACATCTTGGAGCGAAACGACAGCCGGGCGGCAGAGAGATGAGGTCGGGGACAGAACCTTCGATCGGCGTGACTGGAACATCCGGCCGGCCGAGGCGAGGAACGCAACGGAGAAGGCCGCGAGTATAAGGGTGCAGGGGCTCTTCCATGAGATCGGAGACGGCTGCCTGCTCGACGATCTGTCCAGCATACATAACAGCCGCGCGCTCTGCGAATTGAGCGACAATGCCGAGATCGTGTGTGATGAGAATCGTGGCGAGGCCGCGCTTCTCCTTGACGCGCTTCAGAAGGTCCATGATCTGTGCCTGGAGCGTTACGTCGAGCGCAGTGGTAGGCTCGTCGGCGATGAGTATATCCGGCTCACAGGATACGGCGATAGCGATCATGACTCGTTGCCGCATGCCGCCGCTCAGTTCGTGGGGATAGTTTCTGAGGCGCTCTCTTGGCGCGGGGAGACCCATGGAGTCGAGGAGTTCGACGGCCCGCTCGCGCGCCTTCCGGCCGCGAGCAAGGCCGTGTATTTTGAGGCTCTCGGCGATTTGGTTTTCGACGGTGAATGTGGGGTTGAGTGTGGAGAGGGGGTCCTGGAACACCATAGCGATACGACTTCCGCGAATGGAGCGCATTTCGCGTGGAGATTTCGCCAACATATCCTCGCCGTCGAAGTAGATGCGCCCACGAGCGATACGTCCCGGCGGTTGGATGAGGCGCATGATGGAAAGCGCGGTGACGCTTTTGCCGCAGCCGCTCTCGCCAACGAGTGCGAGGGTTTCACCGCGGCCTATGGTGAGGCTAACGCCGTCTACAGCGCAAAGGATGCCACGGTAGGTGGTGAACTGTGTGTGTATATCTTGGACTTGGAGAAGTGGCGTACTGGTCATTTTCTCATGCGCGGATCCAAGACATCGCGCAATCCTTCGCCGAATAGGTTCACGCAGAGAACAAGGAGAAGGATAGCCAGGCCGGGGAAGGTCGCGATCCACCAAGCGCTTGCGATATCCGCTCGCCCATCAGAAACCATAGTCCCCCAGGCGGGGATACTCGGGGGGACACCGATTCCGAGAAAGCTGAGTGAGGCCTCGGCGATGATGATGGTGGCCATGCGGAGGGTGGCGAGTACGATGAGAGGCGGGACAATATTCGGGAGTATTTCACGGAAAAGGATATATGGCGTGCTGGCGCCCACACCGCGCGCAGCGGTGACATAATCAGATGTTCGAGCCGCAATGGCATCGCCGCGAGCGACACGATAGAAGTCGACCCAACCTTTAAATGCGAGGGCCGCGACAAGGGCGATAAGGTTGGGGCCGGTGGCCGCCATTATAGCGAGGGCAAAAATGAGAAAGGGAAAGGCTAGGAGCGTATCGACCACGCGCGACATAATGGAGTCCATCCGACCGCCGAAGTAGCCGGCGGCCATGCCGAGCCCCGTGCCGAAGATGAGCGTTATGAGGACGACCGCGACGCCCAGCAGGATAGAGATGCGGGCCCCGTAGATCATACGGCTGAGGATGTCGCGCCCAAGGCTGTCGGTGCCGAGAGCGTACTCGACCGAACCGCCGTCATACCAGAATGGGGGAACCCGAATAGACTCGGGATGTTGCATGTTGGGCTCATGCGGCGCAATCATCGGGGCGAGCAGACCGATTCCAACGAAGCCGATGACAGTGATTCCCGCAATGAGCGCGACCCGATTTTCGAGCAGCAGCCGGAGCATTCCGGGCTCTGTGCCCGCCGTCGTCTGCAGGACTTCGTCTTCTGTGACGGATTGGGCCATATTTTGCTTATCCGCTTCTACGCCACCCTGACTCTGGGGTCGAGGATGGCCTGGAGCAAGTCTGCGCCGAGATTAAGGAGTACATAGGTAAGGGCGTATATGAGGACGACCGATTGGACGAGAGGGTAGTCTGCGGATGCGATAGCGTCGACGGCGAGCTTGCCGAGGCCTGGATATTGGAAGACGGTTTCGATAATCATATTGCCGCTGAGGAGGAGGCCAGTCTGGAGGGCGACGATGTTGACGGTTGGAATGAGAGCATTGCGGAGGGCATGTTTGCCGACAACGACGGTTTCGGGAAGTCCCTTGGCACGAGCGAACTGGACATAATCCTGGCTGAGGACGCCGATCATGGATGACCGCACCATTCTCATGACCATAGCGGCCATCGGGGCAGCCATGGCGACAGCGGGCAGAATGAGGTGTTTGGCGACGCTAAGCAGGGCGGGCCAATCGGCGGTCAACAATGAATCAAGGCTATGCATACCGGTGATATGCTGAGGGATAAGGGCCAAATCGACGCGGCCGGAAATCGGAAGCCAATGCAATCTGAGACCGAAGACGATCATGAGCATAATGCCGAGCCAGAATCCGGGCATAGAGATACCGAGGAGCGCCGTGACCGTTGCCGCGCGGTCGATAAGCCTGTGAGGACGCAGAGAAGCGAAAATGCCGGCGGGGATGGCGAAGACCAGGGCGAGGACGAAGGCAAAGAGAGTGAGTTCGAGAGTGGCTGGTAGTCGCTCCGAGATCACTCGGGAGACAGGTCGGCCCTGGTGGCTGTATGACACGCCGAAATCGCCGACAGAAACATGCCGAAGAAAGCGTCCGTACTGGATGAGGAAGGGCTTATCGAGTCCATAATGAGATCGAAGTTCCTCGATTTGCGCCTCGGTCACGCGGCCCGCCTGGCCGAGCATATGCTCAATGGGGTCTCCGGGAGTAAGGTGCATCGTGCTGAAGACGATGAAGCTGACGCCGATGAGTACGGGGATTAGGTGTAGGAGACGGCGCCCTGTGAATCGGGCATACATTGCTCAGTCTGCCTAATCAACGCCGGAGAGGGTGACATCATGCATGGGCAGCATGCCGTCGGGGCGAGCTTGAAAGTTACGAACGCGGTTCGAAACTCCGTACAGCTCCTGCTGAGCGAAATGGAAGCACGTGGGGACATCCTGGTGAAGTATCTGCTGAATGCGGAGGTACTTCGCGGCCCGCTCGTCCGGGTCCATCGCTCGGTCGGCTTCCTCCAGAAGTCTGTCCACTTCTGGATTGTGGTAGCCGAAGAAGTTGGAATAGCCATCCGAACGGAAGAGGACGGGAAGGATGCCGGATGGATCGAGACTCGAATTGCCCCAGGACGTGAGGAATATTTCTCGTTCCTGTCGGCGAAGCTGGTTGAGCAGGTTGTCTTTCTTCCATACCCGAACGTCGGCGCGGATCCCGGCTTTTGCCAAAACGCCAGAGATGGCTTCGGCGATGCGCTTGTCGCTGGCTTCGCAATCGAGCGTGACCTGAATACCATTGGCATAGCCAGCCTTTCGTAGGAGGGCACGCGATTTCGCAATGTCCTGCTGGGGCTGGGGGAGTGAGCTGTTGTAGCCGAAAGCCATAGGAACGAGGATGCCTGGAAGCGCCTCGGCACGGCCGAGCAGGAAATTCTCGATGATCGATCTGGGATCGACAGCGAGACGGAATGCCTCTCGGACGCGCTGGTCCGAGAAGGGCTTTCGAGTGCAGTTGAGACCAACGAAGTGGGTCCTCGTTCCCGCCGCTACGGAAAGATGGGCGTGAGCAAGGGAGTCTACGCGTCCGGCCTGGTCCGGCGGACAGTTGACCATAACATCGATTTCTCGGGCCTCCAGGGAAACGAGCCGGGTGGCAGCTTCCTCGAGGGGCCGAAAGATGACGCCTGCGAGGTCGGGCGGCTTCACAGGGGAAATATCGGGAGAGCCGCCGTAGTAGCCCTCATAGCGTTCCATCACGATACGCTCGCCAGGGACCCACTCGACGAGCTGAAAGGGGCCGGCGCCAATTGGCTTGCGCGCGAACTCCTCAGGGCCGACCTCCTCGAAATAGCGCTTGGGGCATATCTCTTGAAAGACGAGCTTCTTGTGGAGGATAGGGTAGGGAGTTTCCGTGATGATAGCGATGGTATGGGGATCAATCACCTCAGCGCCGGCAACGGGGCCGAGAAGGTCCTTTCGAGGTGATGGTTGCAGGTCGGGAATGGCGCCGATTACGCGGTCGATCGTGAATTTGACATCTTCTGCGGTGAATGCCGTTTCGTCGTGGAATGTGACCCCCTGGCGGAGCTTGAAGACCCAACGCGTGTCACCCTCGACCCCCCAGGATTCGGCGAGTTGCGGAACATAGCGCATGTCGTTGTCCCGAGTGACGAGCCCATCGCAGATATTTCGGACGACGGCCTCGACAGTGCGCGAGCGATGCATGGCCGGGTCGAGCGTAGTGACGTCGGCATCGAGCGCTACGGGCAGCGAACCGCGCACCAGGTTAGTGCGCAGTCCCACGCGAGAGGACCGACGAGGGCTGCAACCGGCGGCCAATACCGACAACGTGCTCGGCGCAAATCCAGCTACAGCAAGGACGTGAACGCCTCTTCTGAGGAACTCGCGCCGCGTCAAGTTATTTCGGCTATCGCAGGATACAGCTTCTTTCATTCCAGCTTCTTCGGGCTTGGACTACTCGTCCTGTTCACACATCAAGCCTCAACCGACGCTCCCTTTGTACGACCGACGAGGGTGGCGTCGACATCCGAACCGAAGAGGCTCTTGAATATGCGGTAGTAGAGTAGCTCTTCCTTTGTATTTAGGACAACGCCATCGCCGAGATCGCGTTCGGCGGCGAACTCCGCCTCGGAGATCATTTCCTCCGCGTGAGCATGAAGCTGCTCGCCGACGCCGGCGCCCTGCCAGAATTTGGCTTTCGTTCTTGTGAGGACTTCTTCCGGCAGGAGGCCGTCCATAGCTCGACGCAAGATCCATTTCTCGACCTTCACTGAATCGCCATGAACCTTCATACTCGGTGGAATTTGAAGGGCGTAGTCAAGCACATCCTGGTCCAGGAAAGCTGTGCGGGCGACGAGTCCGTGGCTGGCCGAGCAGCGATCGACGCGTTGGAGGGCGGTGTTATGGAGGCGCTTGGTGATATCGACGAGCTCCTCTGGAAGCTCTGATGGTTCGAGATCTTTGAGGTAGGCATATCCTCCAAAAAGTTCGTCACCCCCTTCTCCGGAGAGGACGGCAGGAACGTGATCGGAGGCGAGACGTCCCACGAGAAAGTTAGTGATACTGGATCGCACGAGGAGCGCGTCGAAAGATTCGAGATGGTAAATAACCGCCGGCAGAACAGCGAGCATCTCGGGAAGGGCGCATATCCGCTCGTGGTGTTCGGTATCGACGAAAGCCGAAACCGCGCGTGCGTATTCGAGATCGGGCGCGTCCTCAACTCCGACGGCGAAGGTCTTCAGCCTCGGAAGCTGTCGGCGAGCGAGAGCGGTGAGACTGGCGGAGTCGATTCCCCCCGACAGCCAGGCTCCGACTTCGCCCCCTGTGACTCGCTTCATCACAGATGCAACGAGGCGGGATCTCAGCTCTTCGGCCACTTCATCCGCGGAATGGCTGACCGTCTCCTGGGGAGAGATGTCGGCGAACCTGACGAAGCCTGTACCTGGGGTCCAGTAGTGCCCCGGCCGGAACTCGGAGATATCTCCTTCGAAATCGAACAGCGCCTTCATCTCAGAAGCAAAGCAAACAGTGCCGTTGTTCGTGCCGAGATACAGAGGTGATTTCCCCACCGAATCGCGAGCGAGGAAGATGGTATCCGATGTGGCGATAGCAAGAGCAAACGGACCATCGATGTCGGATACGAATTCCGGCCCTCGGTTATCGTAGGCCGTAGCAATCGCCTCTAAGGGACATATACTGCCTGCGGACATCTCGGTCCAGTTATGAATCTCGCCGTCTAGGGCGGCGGGATAGTCACCAGCGCCGGCCGCGAAGCATTCGTGGGCCCGCGGCCAGACCTGGCCCAATACCGCGTGGTCGAGAGAGCATATAGATTGTCCAGCGCCGCCCCGATGTCGAACGAGCTTCAGCCCCGTTTCGACGAATTCCGAGTGTTCTGCGGTGGAAATACCTACGAGACCTGCCACAAATATCAACTCCTCCCATTCCGTCGACCGACCGGGTCACAATTCAAAAGGGGATCGTCCACACAAGCACGTCCCCGCGGACACCGCGCAGCCGCTACGGAATAACACTGAGGAAACGAAAGTCGGACGGCTCTAGCCGAGTGCTGCCCATTTCTTCGATTGAGGCACGAGTCCTTAATGGCCGAGCAATAACCTCTGCGGGCAGCGGGGGGGAGACAACGGAATACGGTTGTCTTGGCGAAGCGCCCCTTGCGGCTCAGGCCGTCGGGTTCCCTCGCTGTTCAACTCGTTTCACTATCAATATACCAAAAATCGACTCTTCAGGCAAACCGAAGAAAGCGCGCGCCACCATCGCATGTGCATATACTCGATCAATGTAGCGGTATAGATCGAAAGCTGAAAGGCAAAGCGTTTGCCAGGGTAGGCACTGGGTGGATGGACTTTCAAACTCGTCCTCGCGTTCTCACGCATTGAATCGCACAAGCACAACATCCCCGTCTTGCACCATATAGTCGCGTCCCTCGACCCGCACCCGCCCCGTTCGATGCGCCTCAGACCACGAACCCGCTTGCGCAAGGTCTTGGAAACGAATCACCTCCGCCTTCACGTATCCCCGCTCCATGTCGGTATGAATCCGGCCGGCCGCCTCCACCATCTTCGTACCTCGCGGCACCGCCCATGCCCTCGCCTCCACGCCGACTCCCGTGAAAAACGTTACTAGGTCCAGTGCTTCGTAACACGCCTGAATCACCCGCTCCAATCCCGACGCCGAGAGATCCAACTCTTCCAGAAACACGGCTCGCTCCCCATTATCCAATTCAGCCAGGTCGGCCTCAAGCTTGCCTGCGAGCGCTACTAGAGGCCCCTGAACATACGCCGCCAGCGCCTCGATCCACGGTTTCGATTCATCCTCTTTCTCACCCGTATTTGCGAGGTATATCGTCGGCTTGTCCGTTAGCATAAACACTTGCGCAGCCGCAAGGATTTGCTCCCGCTCGCGAACCGTCCTCGCCGGCTTCCCTTCCCCGAGATGCGCCGCCAACGCGTCGAGCGCATCCGCCTCCTGAATCGCTTCCTTGGAACGGCTCTTCAACGACTGGGCGAGCTTCTCGCGACGCCGCCGCACCATATCGAGATCGGCCAGCGCGAGCTCGATTTCTACAGCCTTCACATCGCGCGCCGGGTCGATGCTGTTCTCCACATGCATCACATCTATGTCTTCAAAGCAACGCACCACATGCAGTATTGCATCCACTTCACGGATTGCTGCCAGGAATTGATTGCCCAGGCCCTCGCCCTTGCTCGCGCCGCGCACGAGCCCTGCGATATCCACAAACTCGATGGTGGCCGGGACAAGCCTCTCTTGTTCGAATATCTCTGCGACCTTCTCCAACCGAGGATCTGGAACTGAAACAACAGCTCGGTTGGGTTCGATGGTACAGAACGCGTAGTTGGATACCTTCGCACCCCCGGCGCAGAGCGAATTGAATACCGTAGACTTCCCCACATTTGGGAGTCCCACAATACCCACGCTCAGCATCGTCCCTTCCTCCTCGAGGAAATACGCGTCTAAGATGCCCCTATCATACCAGCATACCAGCTCGAAGCTGACCTCTGTATCTTATAGAGCTGATAGATAGAATAGAGTTAATCATTTGAGCCTGATGTAGATCGGCGTAACTCCCAAATAGCAAAGCAGACGATCTACCGCCGGTAGATCGTCTGCTTATCCCCTCGAACTATCCCAAAATGCTAGGCTTTCATTCCCTCGTGTGGTCTGGGTGAATTCATCGTCTCCAACTTCGCATCGGCCTGCTCGATGAGCGAAGCGAGCTTCAGACACGCCTCGGCATCTTCTTCAAGGAGCACTTTGCCGGCCTGAACGTTTTCCGCCATTCGCGCAAGCCAATTCAGGGCTTCGTACAACTCTAATACACGTTCGCGGTCCTTCAGCCGCGGTAATAATTGCTGAGCCTGCCCCACAAGAGAATCCAGGCGGTCTGCCTGCTCGGTCAAGAACTCCTCACGCTTCTGCTCGATCGACGCCTCCAACTCCTCAGCCCTGCGGCGTCTATCCGCCACGTGGCGCTCCACGTCACGGGCCGCTCTGCGCAATCCAGAAGACTGCTCGAGGGCCTGTCGTATCAGCAATACGCGATGAAGGGCGTCAAAATCGTATGTTCTGCGGCTCGAGTTCCCGTCGTCATCCTCGTCGTCGCCCTCGACCGCAGTGACGATTCCCGTATCCGTCCAGTAGCAGAGTTGACGACGCGAAACACCGGCAAACTGCGCTGCCTTACCTGTCGTGAGTTTGAGTCCGGTCAGCAATTCAGAGGCTTCGATTGACTCCAGGACGTCCTTCTCAACAGGTGCTTCTTCTGTCATCGGACAACTCTTCCCCGCCGCCTGTGAAAAGAATACCCCAAGCCGGCGCTTTACTTGTTGGTGAAGCCAGACACCACACCCCCTCATGATCTATGGCTTTCGCAAAGACGGGGGGGATTTTACCGACTTAGTGCCGTTTTGTCAATAAGAAACAGACGTATGGCAGTTGCGTTCAACACTAGATGTTTAGTTGCCACACCATCGAGATGTAGAGGAGACCGTCAACGGCCACGGCACTGAGCGTTCACATGAAAGGTGCATCGATTGTGGGCGGGAACCAGAAAGACGAGGAGGACTTACGAAATGCGACTTGGTGGACCTGTGTTTGTCGATTCGGACGACCCCGAAGTCCAGGCGAAGACTTACCGCGCTCTTGGGTATCGCGCGGCCGACTCGCCTTGGGGACTTCGGCTGCACGAGAGCGACAGAATTGCCGCCATACGGGAAGCATATGCACGACACGATATCGTCATCGCCGAGGTAGGAGTTTGGAACAACCTTATGGATCTTGATGACGCAGCACGCGAATCGAATATTGATGCCATGAAAGAAGGGCTTGCTTTGGCGGAGGAATTGGGCGCCCTTTGCGCTGTGAACATAGCGGGATCGTTCAACCCTAGCCGCTGGGATGGTCCGCATCCGAGCAATCTATCGGACTCGGCGTTCGATCTGGCGGTCGACAACGCCCGCCAGATCATCGACGCGGTGAAGCCGCGGGGCGCGAAGTTCACCTATGAGATGATGCCCTTCTGCATCCCCGACAGTGCAGACTCGTACGCGAAACTCATCGAGGCCGTTGATCGGCCGGCCTTCGCTGTTCATCTCGACGTTGTGAACATCATCAATAGCGTGTATCGATACTTCGATACGACGGCAGTCATTGAAGAGTGCTTCGAAAAGCTGGGGCCAAAAATCGTGGCCTGCCATCTCAAAGACATCACGCTGACAAACGAGCTGACAGTGCATTTGGAGGAAGTGATCCCGGGCGAGGGTTCCTTCGACATTGCCACCTATCTGAAGGAGATCGCGGAGCTACCGCACCAGCCTCCAGTTCTACTGGAGCACCTGGAGACCGAGGCGGATTACGACCGCGCAAGGGCGCACGTCATGACAGTGGCAAGAGAAGCGGGCGTGGACTTCGAAAGCTAAAACTCGACATCCCTTCCGTCTTGGACTGCCTCCGCCAGGGCGACGGAGTCCACGGATTCCTCGACTGAAGGCGATGGTTTTCGGCCTTCCTTCAGCGCGCTGATGAACTCAACATCCTCATTGTAGATACCCCATGCGAGATAATGGGGAGCAGCCGGCCACTGCTTTGATCGCGCGCGCTCCCCATCGACCCAAAGCTCCGTTCGCCCCGGCACATCTCCCGACTCGGCTCCATAAGGAAGGTTCACGATCGTTCCCGAGTTCGCGCCGAAGAGCGCGTAAGACTCTTCCAGCACCCCAGCCGTCGGTATGATGTCACAGCGGCCGCGTGCACCGGAACTGAATTCACAATCCACGTGGAAGTTCATCGCTCCCGCCGCCGTCTGCCTTCGCTGCGTGCGGGCGGACACGATCCCGCCGCACACGGTATCCGCAAAGAAACGGACGCAATCGAGGAGGTGAATGCCTGTTTCGAAGGCGAAGTGCTCATCCATGCGATTCGAACGAAGCATTCTTGCGTAGACGTACTCCACCTTTTTCATATCAGCGATCCACTCGATTGCCCCTCGCGTAGCCGGCGCCCACCGGCGATTGAAGGCGACCATATTCGGCGTGCCGGTTTGACGTGAAATTTCCGCCAACTCCCGCGCCTCGACTAGATTCGCCCCCGGGGGCTTCTCGAGGAGAATGGGAATTCTGCGCTCCATGAGCTGTCCTGCAACGTCGCGCGTTGCAACGGCGGCGGTCACAACCCAGCAAGCATCCAACGTCTCCGAATCTAGCATCTCTTCGAAGTTGCCATAGGCGTTCGAAAAGCCGAAGGTGTCGGCGAACGCTCGCGCCCTTTCGACACTTCTGCTGCAAACGGCGGCCAATTCGATCTCGCCGGGGTGCTCCTCGGCGTATCGAGCCAAAGCGGGTCCATGAGCCTCTTTGGCAAACCAACCGGGGCCAACGAGGGCGATGCGCACGTTACCTCCTCCACACGAGAACCGATGATGCCGTTGAGGTTTTCGGTCCCATGTCGCGCCCCACCTGCTGGCAAAGGTATTGCTTGTCTAAAGAGAGCATCGTCGCACGAACTTACTGCCGTTTCGGCGCGTCCAATAATATCAGGAGGATTGAGCGGTGGCGCGGTCCTTCCGGTATCTTCCTAAGCTGAGGCGAGCAGGCCACTCACTCATGGAATTGATGGTTGTGATTTGCATCATCATCACCATGCTCGCGGTCTGTGCCCCTTACTACCTCAAGATCATTCAGATAGCGAGAAAGACCGCTGGACAGGGAACGCCTTGAGGCGTTGCACTCACGCACCTAGCGACTTACATAGCAATGCTTATGAATCTCGCTCAGCCGCCTCCGGCGCAGTGAGTTGGCGAGTTTGAGTTTCGATCGGTTCAAGCTCGGGGATGTCGTCGCCGCCGGCGGCGCCCAGATCGCGAAAACGCCGGGCCTGGGGGAGAACCATGCCCTCCAAAGAACCAACGGCCGAATTGAAGGACTTCGTCGCCGATTCGAGCTGGCGACCGATCTTCGAGAAATGCCCGATGAAAGTACGAATCCGGTCGTACAGATCCCGCCCGAGGCCGCTGATCTGCTGAGCGCTCTTCGCGATTTGCTCCTGTCGCCAGCCGTAGGCGACAGCGCGCAGCAGGGCCACCAGAGTGGTTGGGCTCGCGAGCACGACACCATCCTGCATGGCCTGCTCGATGATGCGATTGTCTACGGAGCAGGCGGCGTGAAGGAACGACTCGCCGGGCACGAACATGACGACGAACTCAGGGGTCGGCTCGAATTGCTCCCAATACGACTTGGCTGAAAGCTGCCTGATGTGCTCTTTCATCTGGCGGCAGTGATGGCTCAGGCAAGTGTCGCGGGACTCCTCATCGCTGCACTCCAAGGCGTTCAGATAGCCTTCAAGCGAAACCTTTGCATCGACGATGACCTGGCGCTGGCCGGGGAGTCTTACGATCATGTCGGGCCGAAGCCGTCCGCTGTCGCTTTCGGTGGAGATCTGTTCGGCGTAGTCCACGTGCTCGGTCATGCCGGCGAGTTCGACGGCGCGCTTGAGTGTCAGCTCACCCCAACGCCCGCGGACCTGGGGGCGGCGGAGCGCATTCACGAGGTTACTCGTCTCTCGCTGCAGTTGCTGCTCATTGGCGGCGAGCGACTTGAGCTGCTCCTGAAGACCGCCATAGGCGTGCTCGCGCTGTCGCTCTATCTCCCGGATATGCTCCTCATATCGCTTGAGCGCTTCTCGGAGCGGCTCCAGGGTCTGTTTGGCGGATTCGACGAATGACTGCGCGTTGTCGCGAAGGGCATCGGAAGAGAGCGCTTTGAACGTGTCCCCGAGCTTCAATGTCGCTTCGTCGACGAGAGCCTTTTGCGCCTCGAGTTGCTTCTCTCCCTCGGCGAGACGAGTTTCGGCCGCTACGCGCGCCTCTCGTTCATCCTGGAACTGCCGAAACAGTCGAGCATTCGCGTAGAGGTAGCCCACCGCCAGTCCTACAGCGAGGCCGATGATAACGAGAGCGACTTCCATACATATCTCCAAAGAAACCGATTGGGTGATTCTATATCAGATTCAGGCACTGGGCAACCTCGGTATGCGCGCGGGTATCCGGCGGAACTCAGTCGAGAATGCGCCGCGGGGCGGTGCGAATGAAGCGTTCAGCCTCGTCGAGTGTTACCTGCGATGGGGTGCCACCGGGTTTGCGAGTCGAAAGGGCGCCGCAGGCGTTGCCGAGATCGAGGCAGTCGGCGAGGTCCATGCCGGCCAAGTAACCGTGAAGGAAACCGCCGTTGAATGAATCTCCCGCGCCGGTGGTGTCGACCACATCGACTTCGAATCCCGGTTGTCGTACAACCAGGCCGCGCCGACGGGCGACGGAACCATCGGGGCCCAACTTCATCACTACCGTGAAAACGCGGGCAGAAAGAGATGTGAGGGCGGCGTCGGCGGTGGGCCGCCGGCTGAGGAGAATGGCTTCGGCTTCGTTGGGCAAGAAGATATCGAGGTGGGCCCACACGGAAGAGAGATCGCCGTTTGGTTCATCGTCGTGTGGCCAGCCAGTGTCGAGCGATGTGGTCAGTCCGAGTCGGTGGCTCCGTTCGAAAATCCTCCAGACGTCCGGCCGCAGTTTACGCTGGAGAAAAAACGAGCTGATGTGGAGATGCTGGCGGCCCCGCAGAAGCTCGAAATCGATGTCTTCGTAGCGCACCTCTTGGATGCAACCCATGACCGTTATCTGGGCCCGCTCGGAATCGATTGCTGTGGATATCGTAAGCCCTGTAGTCAGTGTGTCATCGACTTCAATCGCTTTCGTTGAAACACCATCCTTACTCAGAAATTCCAGCGCCCGTTTCCCGAACTCGTCGTTACCGACCTTGCTGATGAATAAGACGTCGTTTCCGAGCTTTGCGAGTTGGCACGCAGCGATAGCAGATGAAGAGCCCAGGGTTAGCTGCATGCCGCCCACGATGATTTCCTCACCGGGCTGTGGCATGCGATTCGCTCCGGTGACGATCAAATCCAAATTGAGTTCGCCGACGATGGCAACGGAAGCCATAGCTTGAATCTCGTCTACCAATCGAGATACGCGGCCGCGGCGCCAAGCGATTCTACGACTGACGCAGCGCCTGGAAAAGCAAGATTACGAGTGTACTCGTTCGGTATGGCAATAACGAACATACCGGCTGAAGCGGCAGACTGGACTCCTGGCGGCGAGTCCTCCAGAGCCAGGCAAAGCGCAGGTGGCACATCGAGCCGCCGCGCGCTCTCGAGGTAAATATCCGGTTCGGGCTTGTTGCGGTGGATATCGTCGCCGCTGACGACGGCGTCGAAGTACTGTGCCGCGTGTCCGTCCGGCCTATCTTCGAAGAGTCGGGCGAGGATGGCGTCGACTTGCTCTCGTGGAGCGGAGGAGACGACGGCCTGCTTCATCCCACGCCGCCGCGCTCGAGCGCTGAACTCCCAGAACTCCGGAAAGACATCGAGGGGCAATGTCTTTACTAAATCCAAGTAAATAGCACGCCGTGCGGCCACCATCTCGGCGATGGGTTTGTCGACGTTATACTGTTGTTTCAGGTCGCGTATGTTGTCGACGTCGGTGTACCCGATGAAGTCCGCCATCATGGATTCGGGAACGTCAGCCCCAAACTGTTTCATGTAGGTTCGAAAGGCTTGGAAGTGGATCGGTTCGGTGTCGACGATGAGGCCGTCCATGTCGAATAGAACCGCCTGAAGTTTGTCGAAGGGGGTGGGGGGGATCATCGCTTGGATTCTCGCGGGTAGATGGTCACGCCTTGAACGACGCGGTGAATGACTCCGCCGGCGCTGGGGGCATCGGGCCTGAGGCCGTGCTGGAGGGAGGCGAAGAGACCGAGAAGCTGGCCAGCGACGGTATAGACAGGAGCCAGCATATGGTCGGGAATGTCCAGGCTGCCTTCGGGGTCATAAAAGATGCATTCGTCGGCGAGGCCGGCAAGGTTAATAGGGCTTCCAGAGGCGTTCCCGGCGCATTTGGAGGCAAGATCGGCGTTTCGTGCGGCAGGATCGGCAGGACTTTCGGCATGGTTGGCATTGCGATCGGGCGGATCGACGCTTCCGACGACGTAATCGGAGCAGTCGGCGACGATGAGATGGGCAAGTCCTACTTGCTGCTCGCGATTGGCCTGGATCAGGTCGAGTTCGTACCGACGGACTTGTGGCTCGGACGCCAAGAAGTAGATGACTACGGTGTCGTCGTGAATGGCCGCGCGCGGTCCGTGGCGAATCCCGAGGAAGGTGTCGCAGAAGCAGAGGAGATCCCCGTCGGTCATTTCTTGGAGCTTAAGGTGTGACTCGACGGCCGCGCCGTAGGCGGAACCGGATCCAAGGAAGCAGGCTCGTCCCGGCTGTTTCGCGGCAAGCCGCTCGGCGACCGCGGGAGCGGCTTCGATCACGGTCTGGCCCGCGACGGCCATTCGGTCGACGAGATCGATGTACTTCTCGGTGTCGTCGAGGTAGGCCAGGCCGAGGCCGGCGACGACCATGGAGCTGAAACTGCTGGTCATGGCAAGGCCGCGGTCGTTGGTTTTTGGGTGAAGGACGAGGGTGTGGGCGCGATTCTCAAGGCGCGCTGTGCGCTTTGCAAGTTCACCCTCGGCGTTGCAGGTGATGATGAGGTGTCGGACCTGAGGCCGCTCGGCAAGTTCGATGTCCACGGCCGCGACGCTTTCGGGGCTGTTGCCCGACCGCGCGAAGGAAACCATGATGCCGGGGCGGTCGCTGGGGATGGCGAATTCGGGATGGGTGACGATGTCGGTCGTCGGTACGGCCAGGCCTCGGGTTTGAAGGGCGGCTGTCACGGGTCCCTGGATGCATTTGCCGACGAAGTCCGATGTGCCGGCACCGCTGAAGATGATTTCGCCGGAGCCGTCGGGAAGATCGACGGCGGCAAAGAGTTCTTGGATGTGCGGGGCGGCCTCTGCGAAGCGCCGCGCGGTGTCACGCCACATTTCGGGCTGCTGGGCGATCTCGACGGGAGTGGCCTCGACGCCAAGCCTGGCTTTTTCGTCGGCGTCGAGGGAGAGCAGTCGTTGCAACGGGTTCATTAAAGCTTCTCCTTATGGCGTGCAGAAACGGCCCTATACTCCCTCCTGGATGCCGTTGTGTCACCGCTGGTCATGCTGTCTCGAGTAGCTTCCTTTCGGTCGAAACGGATGCGCTCCTTCTCGATAGCTCTTGCGCTTGAGGGTCTCCCTTCGGGCAGTCCATCCCCAGTTCCGCCCGGCAGATGCCTACCGGGACCAAGGTTTCTCTTGGAGGGGGACGATTCCGCCAGCGGGTGACTGCGGCACCGGCGGTGGTATTGGCAATGTTCGAGTTGTGATGCCGCGCGGGTATCGCTATAGTGCAATACTCGCTATAGAATCCCTATTCCGGTGGAAGGGGAGGCCCTTCAGCCATCTCTTTCGAGCCGTCTGTAATGGCAATATCGCGAGGGGCCTGTCCATGGGTCTCGATCCAGAATTCAGCGGCCGCGCCTATTTCGTATAATTCGTCCTGCTCAACGATGCGCGCCGCTGCTTTGTGGTCGGCGCATTCGACGATAGCCAAACTGATGGGCTCTTGCAATTCCGGGGTCCACGCGATTGCCTGTCGTACTGCCGCCCATGCGACGATTTGAGCTTGTTGGACGGTGCGGTACAGGCCGTCGAATTGGCTCATTATCGAGGCGGCTGCCAGTTCTCCTAGACCGGTCGCCAGGTGTTCCCCCTCCACGACTTCGCTAAACCCGTTGCCATACACCATGACTGCACAAGGGCCAGGGGTTAGGTGTGCCGCCAACAGAATCGTGGTCTCATCGGCGGAGAGGGGGCCGGACGCCGGAATCTGCCTCTTGCAGTCGGTCAATATCGGCTGCACCACAGCAGCCACGCGCCCTCGGAGGTCTTCTGCGTGTGTGGAAGCAGCTATCCATCCTGGATCGGCGCTATCCTTTGTCTGGAATGCTCGATGGACGCGCTCGAGGATTGCTTCAGGGGCCGCTCCTCCCCACACCGCGGAACTATCGCACATATAGATCTGCTGTACGGCGGACGGTGGCTCGGGCGATCCCCCCTCGTCACTGGGGCTCGTAGCGGAGGCGACCGCAATTCCATTGGCGCCGCGCACGATGGCGATGAGCATCACCGCTCACCTGCTGTGTGAGGGTAGATTGTTGCGCTGATGTAGGACGGATAGTCCCTCCCGATGAGGCGCAACATACTTGAGAAGCTCTGTTTGTCCAGCCACTGACGGAGCTCGGTCAGGTACTCGCTCCATGCGGGTTCTATGCCCTCGAGCAGCCCTTCCACTTTTCGTCTCCCTTCAGCGGAGAGTCGATATGTTGGGAAGCCGGCCCTAACTGTATTGCGCTCTCTCCGGAGCACTCCAGCATTTATTAAGGAGTCGATGTCCTGGCAGACTTCGCGGGAAAAAGGGCCGTAGTGGTAGGGGATGAATGGGTAGGTAGGTGCATTCCCTCGTTCTCTGAGCGCTTCGGACAAGAAGAACGCCCCTTTTGTGAGCCTTACGTGATCGACACTCTCGTCTCGTGTGAATCGGCGTGCAATAATGACCCACTTTTGGGGGTAATCGGCGTCGAAAAGTGACCCACCCCTGGCGCTGCTCCCGTGATGGGGAAAGACTCCATCACGAAGGGAGTAGCCAAGGG
>Ga0180438_10001178_pt1 | contig 47063 bp, 28 predicted proteins | sample SS_ome_12_FD_132455 | JGI IMG/M metagenome (GOLD analysis project Ga0180438, IMG submission 132455) | Hypersaline lake sediment archaeal communities from the Salton Sea, California, USA - SS_3_D_2 metaG | ecosystem: Environmental > Aquatic > Non-marine Saline and Alkaline > Hypersaline >...
ACGGCCGACGGCCACCAGACCGAGCACGACGACCTGTTCGCCGCGCTTGCGGCCGGCCAGCCCTACAACGAGTGCGACGACACGCTGCCGAGCACCATGACCGCCATCCTCGGGCGCATGGCCACGTACTCGGGCAAGGTGGTCAAGTGGAACGAGGCATGGAACTCCGAGGTGGATCTAGCCCCGACCGGCTTCGCCTGGGACGCCGAGCCCAAAGTGAAACCCGGCCCGGACGGGCTGTATCCCTGCGCAATCCCGGGCGTTACGAAGGTGTGGTAGGCCCGCTACTTTGGGCCGTAGAACCCGTACTCGTACGCGGCGTCGTACATGGCCAGGACGTTTTCGGGCGGCACGCCGGCCTGAATGTTGTGGACGTTGTTGAACACGTAGCCGCCGCCCGGCTTGAGCGCTTCGAGGTTGCGGCGCACGTGCTCGCGCACGGTCGCGGGATCGGCGCGGGGCAGGACGTGCTGGGCGTCGATCCCCCCGCCCCAGAATGAAAGCCGGTCGCCGAACTCGGCCTTCAGCCCGGCCGGGTCCATGTCGGCGGCGGAGATCTGCACGGGGTTTAGGACATCGATCCCGTTGTCCAACAGATCGGGGATGAACGCCCGGCACGCCCCGCAGGTGTGGTACCAGATCTTCGCGTCGGTTTGCGAACGGATCATCTGCACCAGCTTCTTCTGCCGCGGCTTGACCACCCGGCGGTAGAACTCGGGCCGGAAGAGCGGCCCGCTCTGGCCCGCAATGTCGTCGCCGATCATGATCACGTCGACCACGTCGCCCACCTCGCGCAAGAATGCGTCGAACCAGTCGAGCCAGAACCCCAGCGTGCGCTCCAGCACGGCCTCGCAGAACGCGGGCTGCTCGAGCGTGTCCATCAACCACCGTTCGAGGCCCCGCATGTACCAGCAGATCTCGTAGACCACGCCGCTGATGCCGCTTACCACGGCGTAGGGCGTTTCGTCGCGGAGCGCCAGGGCCCGCTCGCGCAGGCCCGCGAACCGCCCGGGGTCATCGCCCCGCGGCCACGGATAGTCGGCCACGTCGGCGATCGTGGCCTCGGCCAGCGGGTGGTCGGTGATGTCCATATAAAGCGGCGATTCCTCGGGCATAGACCAGCGCACGCCGAACTCGTCGACCAGGTCGTGCCACACGCGCCCGCCGCGCTCGGCCCGGACGATGCCCCCCTCGAAACCGGCGGCCGCCCCGGCGTGGACGTAGCGCGTATCGACGCGCAGACGCACAAGCACCGCCTCGCTGGGCCGGGCGAGCTGCTGCACGGCGTCCATGATCTCCACAGGCTCGTCCAGCCCGAAGTGCTCGATCAGCGCCCGGTACGCGAACTTGTGGATGCCCGTCTGGTTGCCGCCCAGGTCGATGGGCACCCGGTCGGGCTCCCGGTGGCTAAGCGCCGCCAGCACTCGCTCTCGTGGGGTCATAGCGAAAAAAAGGTACTACGTACCTTTATTGCGGGAAGATAGGCGGAATAGGTTGCTCGACACCGAAAAACAAAACTACCTGGCTTCCCCAACCTGCCGCAAAAAAGGTACCACTCACCTTTTTTGCCACTCGTCGGAGAGGCGCTTCAGCACCGGCAGCGGGGCCGGGCCGTCATGGACGACCAGGCGGTAGCGGAGCCGAAGGGTCTCGCGCCCGGCGATCTTCACCTCGCCGGGCGCCACGATGCAGGGGTTGAGCATAGCGATCGGCTCGAGGTTGTGCCAGGTGGAGGGCGGATTGCCGGGGTGATCGACCACCGCGATCCCGATCATGCGGCCGTCCTCGAGCTTCAGAACGTAATCGTACCAATCGGCGGCGGGCCAGTCGGTCTCGGGCTTCAGATGGTGCGGCGGGGGCAGCTTGGCCACGCCCTCGGGGCTTAGGTATTTCGCCTTCCCCTCCTTGCGGCCCTTCACGCAGAAGCCGCCGAACGCGGTACGGTCGAGCTTGATGTCCACTTTGGGCGTAAGCCGGAAGTCGAGGTCGATCACGAAGACGCTCTCCGTCTCCCGGGCGGCGATCGCGAGCTGCTCCTCGATGGCCACCTCGCCGTCGGCGACCCAGTCGTTGTGCACTTCGAGGGCGGCGTGGTCCGCGTCGGCCTCGGCGAGCTTCACGCTGCGGTTTTGGATCACGCGGCCCTCGGTCGGGGCGAAGTTGCCCCAACCCCAGAAGTCGGCCCGCTTCTGGCCGGCGGTCATCGCATGCCAGGCCAGGAACACGCCCCGATGGTGGCGGTGGTCGCCGGGGGCAAAGTCGACCACCCGCTCGCCCTTGGGTGTAAACACCGGGTACAGGCAGCAGACGCTGTTGGCCGTCAGATTCGTCTCGGCCGGCTTCTTCGTCATGTAGCGGAAGACCGTGCGCCCGTCCGGCGTCTTCAGCACCATGCCGTGCTCGTCGGGCGAGAGGGTGTAGATGACCGGCTTTGCTTCGGCCGTAGCGATCGTGCTAACGCCGAAAGCCGCGAGCGTCACGCACAACACGGATAGCAGCGGTTTCATGGTCGATTCCTCCGTTTTGGGGGACGTTGACTGGTCCGCCGCGGAGCGTCGGACCTACAAGACTTTCGTCACCCCCGGCATTGGCACGGGGTACCTGCCGTCCGGGCCCGGGAGCACGGGCGGGTCGGCGTCCCAGGTGTAGCTGGCCGGCGCCAGGGAAAGGTCCGAGTTGAACGCGTCCTCCCAGGTGACCCGCTGGCCGCCGTGCGTGGCCATGCGCCCCAGGATGGCCAGCATGGTGCTGCGGGCCATGGTCAGGCTGTCGTTGATCGGCTTGCCCGAGGCCATGCCCGCGAACATCTCCCGAAACGTGGTCAGCTCCGGGTGTTCCCGCTCGGGCTCCGACTGCCAGGGCTCCGGGCCCTCGATTACGTAGCTGCTCCACCCGCCGCGGCCGGGCACCAGCCGCCCCTTGGTGCCGACCACACTCTTCGACACGTTGTTGTAGCAGCCCCCCTGCTGCCGGCAAAAGGCATAGAGGCGCGCCCCGCCGGAATACTCGTAGACCACGGCGTGGTGGTCGAAGATGTCGCCGTACTTCGGATCGGTACGGACCTGGCGCCCGCCCAGCCCCCACGCGCACACGGGCGGCTGTTCGCGCATGATCCACGCGCTGAAGTCGGCCAGGTGCACGTGCTGCTCGACGTTGTGATCGCCGGAAAGCCAGGTAAAATAATACCAATTGCGGAGCTGGAAGTACATCTCCGTCCAGTCCGGCTGGTGCCCGCGGTGCCAGAGCGGGCCGGTGTTGTAGGTCATCTCGAGCGAGGTCACCTCGCCGATCGCCCCGTCGTGGACGCGGCGCACGGCCTCGCGCGCCCCGGTCGCGTAGCGAGTCTCGAACCCGCTGACGAAGCTAAGGCCCTTTTCCCGCGCCTTCTCGCCGGCGGCCAGGATGCGGCGCACGCCCGGGGCGTCGACGGCCATGGGCTTCTCGGCGAACACGTGGACGCCGGCCTCGACGCACGCCTCGGCGTGGATCGGCCGGAAGTGGGGCGGCTCGGCCAGGATCGCCACGTCCACGCCGCTTTCGAGCAGGCGCCGGTGCCCCTCGAAACCGTCGAAGAGGTGGTCGTCGTCGACCTTCACCTGGTCCGGCTTGCGCTTGGAGAGCGAGTTGCGCGCCCCCTCCATGCGATCGCGAAAGGCGTCGGCCATGGCCGTAAGCCGCGCGCCGGGGTGGACCGACAGCGCGCTCACGACGGCCCCCGAGCCGCGCCCGCCGCAGCCCACGAGCCCGATCTTCAGCTCGTCGCTGCCGGCCGCGTGGGCGCTGCGGCTGACCGAAAGCGCCCCGGCGGCCGTCGCGCCGGCCAGGGCACCACAGCGGGTGAGAAACTGCCGGCGCGAGGGTCGGTCGTCTTGTCGTGTCGTTGAGTTTGCCGGCATTGCGGTCTCCGTTTGTTGGAGTAGGGGTATGTTGAGTGTTGAGTGTTGAGTGTTGAGTGTTGAGTTCCTGGAATCGGGTGCTCGCACTACGCGGTCAGTCGAGTTGCTTGATCCGTATGTTCCGATACCAGACCGGCCGGCCGTGGTCTTGCAGGCCGATGTAGCCCTGGCGGGCGAAGTCCCGAAGCGGCTTGGTGAACTTGTTCGTGGTGCCGTCGGGGTTTTTGCCGGTTTCGGTCCAGCGGTCGAGGTCCATCTTCAGGACCTGCTCGCCGTTCAGCTCCACGGTGATCAGGCTCTCGCGGCAGGTGATGCGGTACTGGTTCCACTCGCCGGCCGGGCGGGCGAGGTTCTTCGTGGGTGCCAGGCAGTCGTAGATCGCGCCGGCCGTGCCGCCGCGGCTGATCTCCTCGCGCCCGTGGGAATTGCTCACCTGGACCTCGATGCCGGTGTAAACGGGATCGTCCAGGTCCGCCGTGCGCAGGAACACGCCGCTGTTGGCGTAGCCGGGACAGACCTTGAACTCCAATTCCAGGACGAAGTCGCCGTACTGCTGCTTGGTCCAGAGGTAGTCGGCGTTGTTGAGGGTGCCATCGTCGCGCTCGGCGAGCGCGATCACGCCGTCCTCGACGACCCACTTGGCCGTGGACGACTTCTGCCAGGCGCTGAGGTCCTTTCCGTCGAACAGGGTGGTCCACCCCGCGTCAGCCGGCTTGACCTCCCACGTGTTCTCCTCGTCGCCGCGCAGAGCGGCCTGGAACTCCTGCGCCTGCTCGCCGGGCCGGGTGACGCGGACCGTGTACCGGCCCAGAAAGCCGCGGAAGCTCACCGTGCCGGCTTCGTCCGTCACGGCGTCCAGACGGGTCTTCCACTCGTCATGAATCAGGCGTTTCAAACGATCATAAACCGGTTTGGGCTCGTACTCGCGGTCGATCAGTCCCCCGCCAGGGAGCCATATCCGCCGGTCGCTGAACCCCCACCAGTTGACCGAGCGGACCGCCGGGTGGCCGAAAGCCAGGCGGTAGAGCTGCTCGGCGCAGTCGGCCTGTGCCGCCTCGGTCCACGTGCCGCGGCGCCAGCCCCCGGTGATCTCCTTGCCGCCCGACTGGGGGATGAACTCGGTGATATGGAGCGGATACCCCAGCTCCGCCAGGCGCTCGAACGTCACCCAGACCTGCTCGGGCGGGAACCAGTGCTGGCGCGGCTCGTGGGCCTGTATCCCCAGGCCCGAGATGGGCGTGCCCCGGCGCTTCAGCTCCTCGACCAGTTGGTAGAACCGCTCGCGGTCTTCCGGCCGGGCGATGGTGTAATACTCGTTGAGGATCAGCTCCGCGTCGGGATTGGCCCCGTGCGCCGCCCGAAACGCCTTCTCGACGTAATCCGCGATCCGCTCGATCGGCTCGCTGACGTAGTCGCGGCTCTCGACGTGGTCCCAGGCGCGGGTGTGCACCGGCTCGTTGACCACGTCCCAGATGTCAATCAGCCCCCGGAACCCCTCGACCTCGCGCCGCACCCGGCCGAGCACCAAGCGCTCCCTCTCCTCGGGCGAACGCCCCTTGAGCCAATCGGGAACGCCCGCCGGATGGGTCCACACCAACGGGTGCCCTTTGGTCGCGATGCCCTGCTCGGCGCACCAACGGGCGACCCGGGCGGCTTCCTCGCGCCGCGGCTCGCCAGGCTTCGGCTCGTACGACTTCCAGTAGAACGGGAAGACCGCGAAGTTGAACAGCTCGCCGAAGCGCTGCGTGAACAGCTCCCCCTTGTACGGCTCGTCCCCCCGGATCAGGTCGAAGATGATGCAGCCGAAGAGGAACTGATGGCCGGTTTGGACCACTTCGACGCGTGCCCCCGACACGGGCCGGCCATCGGCCGAGAGGACGCGGACAGTGGCCGCGGCCTGGCGGTGTTTTTCCGCGTTGGCGGCCGCACGGGCCAAGAGACGTGCCTCGACGGCCTGCACCTTCTCGGGCGGCGTCGGTGGCTGGTCTGCGGCTTCTGCGCCCGGCCCGGCGCGGGCCGCGAGCATCGCGAGCAATCCGACAAACGCGAACACCCCGTAGCATCGCATGGCGGTTTCTCCGTCGCTCGGCGCTGTTGGTTCCCGTCTTACCGCTGGTACCACGGCACCCACGAGGGATACGTATCTTCCTTGGGCAGGCGGTGTTCCGGTCTCGGCTGGGGCGCCGTGGCCTTGTTGTAGAAGATGTAGAGGCCCCCCTTGCCGCAGACCACCACGTCGTTGTCGCCGTCGCCGTCCATGTCGGCGACGTTGAGCTTCATGCCCACGGCGGGCACGAAGTTCGGCGCCGGGTTCCGCGCGGTTTCGTCGTCCTCGAGCTTGGGCAGGTGGTTGAAGGCCAGCACGTGGCGCTCGAACCGGCCGCCGTCGATGTCGTACCAGAACGCGAACAGCGGCTCGTAGCAGCTCGTGTCGCGCCCGTGGTGGGCGAAGAGGCGCTTGCCGGTGACCAGGTCGGGCTCGCCGTCACCGTCCAGGTCGCCCATCGCCATGGTGTGGAACTGGCCGAAGTCGGTCTCGATCCAATGGGTCACGAAGGTCCGCTTGCCCGAGAGGTCCCTGTGCACGACCTTCTGCTCCAGCCACGCCAGGCCGTACTCGTGCGAGGCGCCGACGATGATGTCGTTAAGCCCGTCGCCGTTGCAGTCGTAAACGAGCATGGGGTGCGAGGCCGGGATGTATCGGTCCGGCTCGCCCACGCGGTGGACCAGGTAATCGGCGTGGAAGGTCCACTCGCGCTGGGCCGGCTTGGGCGGGGCGTCGTACCAGCCCTTGGGCGTGACGATGTCGCAGCGCCCGTCGCCGTTGACGTCGCCCAGGCCGTTGCCGTGGTGCTCGCCCTCGGTGCCGATCACGTGCTCCACGAGCCACGGCTCGCGGTCGACGTGCTCGAGCCAGGTCATGCCCTGGCCCTCGACCGGGGCCCAGTGGTTGCAGAGGACGTCCTGGTCGCCGTCGCCGTCGATGTCGCCGTGGATCACGCCCTCCATGTTCCGCGCGGCGTGGAAGCGGGTGGCCTTCCACTTCGTGCCGGCCTTGAGCCCCTCGGGACCGGGGTTTTCATACCAAAAGGCCCCCTTCATGCGCATCCAGCCGGAGCTGACCACGTCGGGCCGGCCGTCGCGGTTGACGTCCATGGCGAACTCGCTGTTGTCGTCGGTCTCGGGCCCGTTGGTCTCGGCGCCGTCGCGGAAGTCGGTGTGTTTTTTCCACTCGGGGGCCTCGTACCAGTTGCGCCCCGCGGCGATGTCCAGATCGCCGTCGCCGTCGAAGTCGGCCACCGAGGCGCACTCGCTGAAGGGACCGTACCAATAGGTGTGGTTGGCCGGATCGTGTACTGGCCCGTCGATCTTCACCGGCACGAAGACCGGCTCGGCCGCCGGACCGAGCGTGGACGCGGCCAAGGCCGCCAGGACCGACGCAAGCCAAACTCGTCGCATGGTCGATCTCCTTCTGTTTGCGTAGGGATAGGCGGCTCGCCTGTCCCGAAACTCAACGACCGCAGGCTTTTCCGCCCGCGGCTACGAAAGACGCCCTGAGTCTAGGGTGCCCCGCCCCGGGTGTCAACAAAACCGGCCGACCCCACCGGGCAGTAGCCCGACACACCGCTTTGTGGGGCCTGGACCGCGGGGCAAGGACTGCTACAATGGGCCGACTTTTCCCCTCAACGTGGGGCACGTTTCCGGCGTGCCTTCAACCCGAGAAACACGTTGGAAACGTCTCCCAGCCAACGCTCAGAGGGTTACGCGATGCAGAAACCAATGGGCCTCCTCCTCGCCGGGCTGCTGTGGGTCGCGGTCCCGGCCTGCCAGCGCCCGGAGCAGAAGCCGTTCGTCCGGCCGGTCCGGGCGATGAAGATCGGCGACTCCTCCCAGGTGGGCCGAGGGCTCCCCGGCCGGGCCAAGGCCGTGCAGGAGGTGAACCTGTCATTCCGCGTGTCCGGGCCGCTGGTGGAACTGCCGGTGGGCGTGGGCGACGTGGTCGAGAAGGACCAGTTGCTCTCGAAGATCGATCCCCGCGACTACCAGGTCAAGCTGGAGAACGCCCAGGGAAACCTGGCCCGGGCTGAAGCGAACCTCGCGGCCATGCAGGCCGGGGCCAGGCCCGAGGAGATCAAGCAGCTCCAGGCCCTGGTGGAAAGTGCCGAGGCGGCTTACGAACGGGCTTACGGCGAGTACGCTCGGGCGGCCGAGCTTGTGAAGACCGGGGCAATCAGCCGGGAGGAGTTCGACCGCAAGCGGCAGATCGCGCTGAAGGCCAACGCCGACCTGAAGACCGCGCAGGAGGAGCTTCGGATCGGCCAGATCGGTGCCCGGGAGGAGGACGTTCGGGCCCAGCAGGCGGAGATCCGTTCGCTCACCGCAGCGGTGGCGGCGGCCGAGGATCAGTTGGCGTACACCGAGCTGAAGGCCCCGTTTCCCGGCGTGGTGGCCGCGAAGTACGTCGAGAACTTCGAGACGGTGCAGGCCAACCAGGTGATCGTGCGCCTGCTGGACATCTCGCAGATCGAGATTGTCGTGAACGTCCCTGAGACCGCCATTTCGATGGTCCCGTACGTTAAGGACCTCACCTGCACTTTCGACGCCTTTCCCGGCCGGCCGGTGGCGGCCGAGGTCAAGGAGATCGGCGCCGAGGCATCCCAGACCACGCGGACCTATCCGGTCACGTTGGTGATGAATCAGCCCGAGGGGTTTCGGATACTCCCGGGCATGGCCGGCGTGGCCCGGGGCCGGGCCGAGTTGCCCGGCGATGCCGCGAGCGAGGGCTACGAGGTGCCCGAAACGGCGGTCTTCTCTCCGGACCAGGGGGAGCATTTCGTCTGGCTCATCGATCCCGCGAGCAAGACCACGCGGCGCCAGGCGGTCAGGCTGGGCGAGCTGACGCCGCGGGGGATTCGCGTCGCAGGTGTGGCGGCCGGGCAATGGATTGCCACGGCAGGTGTCCACTATCTCGAGGACGGCCAGACCGTGAAGATCCTGCCCGAGCCCGGCAGTGAAGCGCCGCCAACCGGGGGAGAATCCCCGCCGCCGCCGAGGGATGCGCCACCCGAGGGAGGGGGTGCGCCCCCGCCCGAGCAGCCCGGCTCCCCGGCCGAGGAGGTGGCGCCGTGAGCCTGGCGAAGACCGCCGTCGAGAAGAGCACCTTCACGGGCTTTGCCACGGTGCTCTTCCTGCTGGCCGGGTTGTACTCGTACACCCAGCTCGGACAGCTCGAGGACCCGGAGTTCACGATCAAGAGCGCCACGGTCACGACGACCTATCCCGGGGCCACGGCCGAGGAGGTCGAGCTGGAGGTGACCGACCGCATCGAGCTGGCCATCCAGGAAATGCCCCAGGTGAAGTTCGTCGAGTCGCTCTCGCGGCCCGGGCTGTCCCTGGTCAAACTCGACATCAAACCGCATTACCTCTCGCGCGAGCTGCCGCAGATCTGGGACGAGCTCCGCAAGAAGGTCGGCGACGTGCGCGGCAAGCTGCCGCCCGGGGCGGGTGAGCCGGTGGTGGGCGACGACTTCGGCGACGTTTACGGGTTCCTGCTGGCGGTGACCGGCGACGGGTTCACCTACGCCGAGCTGGAGAACTACGTCGACGACTTGAAGAAGGAGCTGAGCCTCGTCGACGGCGTGGCCCGGGTCGAGCTGTGGGGGGTTCAGACCCGGTGTATTTACATCGACGTCCAGCAGTCGCAGCTCTCGCAGCTCGGCATCGCGGTCGAGGACATCCAGCGGACCCTCGAGCAGCAGAACCTAGTGGTCGACTCGGGCGGGCTGGACCTGCCCGAGGAAAGACTCCGCATCGAACAGACCGGGGCCTTCCGCTCGCCGGAGGACATCGGCGACCTGATCGTGCGCGGCGCGAGTTTTCCCCGGGTCCTAGCCAACGACGAGCTGCTGCGAATCCGTGACATTGCGACCGTGCGCACCGGCTACGTCGAGCCCCCGCTGAGCAAGTTGCGGTACCAAAGCGCGGCCACGCGCGGCGTGGAGATGCCCGCCTTGGCGCTGGCCGTGGCCAACGCGTCCGGGGCGAACGTGGTCGAATTGGGCCGGGCACTCGACGAGCGTCTGGCGGAGCTGACGGCCCTGCTGCCGGCCGGCATCGAGCTGCACAAGATCTCCTGGCAGTCCGACCTGGTCGACGAGTCGATCGTGGCGTTCATGGTCAGCCTGCTCGAGGCGGTGGCCATCGTGCTGGTCGTTCTCTGGCTGGTCATGGGGCTTCGGGTGGCCACGATCGTGGGCGTCTGCGGCCTGGTGTTCGTGATCGTCATGACGTTCCCGGTGATGCTGCTCTGGGGAATCGACCTACAGCGAATGTCGTTGGGAGCCCTGATCATCGCCATGGGCATGATGGTCGACAACGCGATCGTGGTGGCCGACGGTATTCTGGTGCGGCTCGGGCAGGGCATGGACCGCCGCCAGGCCGCCATCGAAGCGGCCACCCAGCCGTCCTGGCCGCTGTTGGGCGCGACCGTGATCGCGGTGATGGCGTTTTACCCGATCTACGCCTCGACCGAGAGCGCGGGCGAGTACTGCGCGTCGCTGTTCCAGGTGGTGGCCGTGTCGCTGCTGCTGAGCTGGGTCCTCTCGGTAACGGTGACGCCGCTAATGAGCATCTGGCTGTTGAAGCCGCCGCAACAGACCGGCGAGGCGGCGGACCCCTACGGGAGCCGTTTCTACCGGGGTTTCCGCGGGCTGCTCGAGCTCGGCATCCGGCGGCGGTGGGGCGTGGTCGGGCTGATGATCGTCCTGCTGGTCGTTTCGCTGGCCGGGTTCGGCTTCGTCGACCGCACGTTCTTCCCCGACTCCGCCCGGCTGCAGCTTATGATCGACTACTGGGCCCCGGAGGGGACCAGGATCCAGACGGTCTCAGAGGACCTAAGACAAATCGAGGACCGGCTGGTCGGCGACGAGCGCGTGGCGAGCGTCAGCACCTTCATGGGCCAGGGCCCCCCGCGGTTCTATCTGCCCGTCGAGCCGGAAAAACCCTATTCATCGTATGGGCAGTTGATCATCAACTTCCACGACCTTAAGGGGCTCAACCAGGTCATTCCCGAGATCGACGCCTGGATGCGCGAAAACGTGCCGCAGGCCCTGACGATCGTGCGCCGCTACGGACTGGGCCCGAGCAAGACGTGGAAGGTGGAGCTGCGGCTGAGCGGTCCCGCTCTGGCCGACAAAACGCGCCTGCGGGAGCTGGGCGAGCAGGGAGTCGATATCCTCAAGAGCAGCCCGTTCACGCAGCTCGCGCGGACCAACTGGCGCCAGCGAGTCCCCAACGTGCTGTTGGAGTATTCCGATCAAAGGGCACGATGGGCCTCAGTGTCGCGCTCCGACATCGCCCGGGCCACGAAGCGGGCCTACGACGGGTACGCCGTGGGACAATACCGCGAAGAGGACAAGCTCTATCCGATCCTGCTGAGGCACGTCGAGAAGGAACGCGAGCAGCTCGCCGCGAACCTGCGGGCGCTGCAGGTCCACCCGTCGTTTTCGCCCGAGACGGTCCCCCTGGCCCAGGTGGTCGGCGACGTCCGGACCGACGAGTGGGACGACCCGCTGATATGGCGCCGCGACCGGCGGCGCACGATCACCCTCCAGGCCAACCCGCCCGACGGCGTGCCGGCCGACGCGGTGCGCCAGAGCGTGATGCCCCAGCTTGCCCAGTTCGCGGCGAGTCTGCCGCCCGGCTACCGGCTCGAGTGGGGCGGCGAATACGAAAGCTCGCGCGATTCCCAGCAGTCGCTCATCCCCGGCGTCATCCCGGCCGCGGTGATCGTGGCGCTGATCATCGTGGGGCTGTTCAACGCCTTCCGCCCGCCGCTGATTATCTTCTGCGTGATCCCGTTCGCCATGATCGGGGTCACCGTGGGACTGCTGGCGACCGGGCAACCGTTCGGGTTCCTCGCCCTGCTGGGGGCGATGAGCCTGGCCGGGATGATGATCAAGAACGCCATCGTGCTCTTGGACCAGATCGACATCGAGCGGGCGGCCGGCAAGTCGCCCTACCAGGCCGTGGTCGATTCGGCCCTATCGCGACTGCGGCCCGTGGTGCTGGCGGCGGCGACCACCGTGTTGGGCGTCGTTCCGCTGCTTCAAGACGTGTTCTGGGTCGCCATGGCGGTCACCATCATGTTCGGCCTGGCTTTCGGCACCGTGCTGACGATGTTCCTGCTGCCGGTGCTCTATGCGTGTTTCTTCCGGATCCGTTCGCCGGAGCGCTAATGGGCCACACCACCGACCAGTTGCGAAAACACCGCTTCGTCATCCTCTTGGCGGCGCTCTTGGCGCTCTTCCCGGCGGTGGCGGTTGCCCAGTTGATTCAGGTCTCCGTGCCGCGGCTGGTAAGCGGGCTGGTCGTGTCGGTCTCCTTTTCGGGCCTGGTGCTGGCCGCGGTGAACGCCGTGAGCGAGACGCGGCGCACCACGCGGATCGCCTTCGCCCTGGCCGTGCCCACCATCCTGACCGAGATCGCTTCCCCGTTAATCGGCTCCGGGATGCTGACCGCGGCCGGCCACCTGCTGGGCATCGCGTTTCTCGGGTACGCGGTGGCGCTGATCGTCCGCCACCTGTTCGCCGTCGACCGGGTGAGCTTCGACTTGATCTGCGCGTCGCTCTGCGGCTACCTGCTGCTGGGGTTTCTGTGGGCGAACGTCTACTCCGTCGTCGAATACATCGAGCCGGACTCCTTCGCGTTCTCGAATCTCCAGGACGAGCGCGAGGCGTCGGTGCGATTCGAGGGCGCGCAGACGGCCCATGCCGTCTACTACAGCTTTGTCACGCTCACCACGCTGGGATACGGCGACGTCACGCCGGTGTCCAGCCCGGCGAGGATATTCGCCGTGCTCGAAGCCGTGCTGGGGCAGATCTACCTGGCCGTGCTGGTGGCGCGCCTTGTGGGGCTACACATCGCGCAAGCTGCAAGCGGCCCGGGACGCGGCGGGGGCGGCACGTCGCGTTGACGGGGGGAAGTCTGGAGTGATGGAGTGCTGGAGTGCCGCGTTTCGGCCCTCCCCATTACTCCATTACTCCATCACTCCTCCCTCACACGTCGCACGCCTTCACCGCCTGGATCAATCCTTCCATGGGGTCGCGGGTGGGGATGAACTCGTGGCCTACGTAGCCCTTATAGCCGGTTTCCACCAGGGCCTTCATGCAGGCCGTGTAGTTGAGCTCCTGGTTCTCGTCGAGCTCGTTGCGCCCGGGCACGCCCGCCGTGTGGATGTGGCCGATCAGGTCGGCGTACTGCCGGATGCGGCGAATCACGTCGCCGTCCATCACCTGGACGTGGTAGAGGTCGAAGAGGATCTTCACCCTCGGCGAGCCGACCCGCTTGATGATCCCGGCCACGTAGTCCGCGTGGTCGCCCTGGTAGCCGGGGTGACCCTTCATGGGGTGTGTGTCGTCTCGCGTGTTGAGGATCTCGATGCAGACGGTGACGCCTTTCTTCTCGGCGTACGAGGCGAGCTTCTTCAGGCCCGTCACACAGTTGTCGGCCCCTTCGTCGAGCGGGATCTCGCCGCTCGTGGGGTCCTCGGCGTTGCGCCACTTGTAGCCGTTAAAGGCGATGACGTTCGGAAACTTGGCCGCGGCCACGGCGTCCATCGTCTTCTTGGTCCGTTCGATGATCTCCTCATGATACTTCAGGTTGTTCAACCCCTTGACGAACGGCGGGTCGGGCATCCCGCACGGTGCGATGGCGCACACCAGGCCGTGCTTCTTCAGCACCGGGAAGTCGGAAGGCTCGACCAGCTCGACGCTCTTGCAGCCCAGCGTGTTGGCGACCTGGCACTGCTTTTCGACGTCCCACTTGTCTCCGCCCACGTTGAAGCACCAATAGACGATCGAGTGGTTCACACGGCCCTTGGCGGCGGCCTTTCCGCTGCACGACACCTGGGCCCGGGCGGCGCTGCCCAGCCCGGCCGCGGCGGCTGCCGCGGCGCCGGCAGCCCCCTGCAAGAGTCGGCGGCGGCTGAGGCCCTCTTCACGAAGCGTTTCGTCTCGATAGCTCATGGGTCGTTGTCCTGTTGGCTGAAACTGCGACGGGTTCTATGGCTCCAATCCGGTCCTCCGATAATACACGGTGCGGTCCGTCCGGGCAAGTTTCCGGCTGCACATCCCCCCGTGGGACGGATTGCCCAATCCGTCCCTCGCGCGTGCCAGCGGCGCATCAATCGGCCGCCGGAAGTGGCCGTTGGGTGATGAGACGCTCCTCGACCAGCCGGCCGCCGATCAAGTGCTCCTGAATGATCCGCTCGAGCACCTCCGGCATGCACCCGGCGTACCAAGCCCCTTCGGGGTAGACCACGGCGATCGGTCCGCCCGTGCAGATCCGCAGGCAGTTGGCCTTGGTGCGATACACCCCTCCGCTCTCGCTCAGACCCAGCTCCTTGAGCCGCCGTTTGAGGTAGTCCCATGAGCGGAGCGACTCCTCGCGCCCCGAGCAGTTCGGCCTGGTCTGGTCGCAGCAGAGGAAGATATGGCGCCGGATGGCCGGCACGCCGGCCTGCTCGGCCTGGCGGAGCTGCCGGGCGAGGGTGCCGTCGGGAGGGTTGGCGTCGTTCATCGTTGGTCGTCGCCGCTACGCGAGTTTCAAGGCGAGTTGCGCCACGTGGCGTCCGAGGTTCTTGGCCGTGGCCATGCCGGATTCATCCGCGGTCACACCGCCCTCGTGGCCGCTCCAAAGGGTGGCCCCCCAGTGGGCCGTGGGCGGGCCGTCGCCGGCGACGATCATCCCCTGGCCCATCAGCGCGGTGTGGATCTGCCGCAGCACGAGCTCCTGGCCGCCGTTGCGCCCGCCACCCACGGCCAACGCCCCGGCCACCTTGCCGCTCAGGGCGAGCTGGTTCTTGCGAAACACGATGCAGCGGTCGAGAAACGCCTTGCACAGACTGCTCACGCAGCCGAAGTAGACTGGCGAGCCGACGATGATCCCCGCGACTTTCGGATCGCTGAGTTTCGCAGCCACGGCGGGGAAGTCGTCCTTCTCGCCCGGCTTCAGCTCCAGCCCGGCGGCAAGCTGGCCCGGGATGCTCAGCTCGGCCAGTTCGACGAGCTCGGTTTCCACGTTCGGGCCGACTTCCGCCGCCGCTTCGAGGCACGCGCCCAGGGCCGTGGCCGTGGACATGCCCTTGCGCGGGCTGCCGCAGACGCCAATGATTTTGATCGTTTTGGCCTCTTGGCCCTCCGCGGCCTGGGCGCTGCCGGCCGCCACCGCGGCCCCGGCGGCCGCCGCCGTGCCGGCTCGGCCAAGGAACTCCCGACGGTTCACTTCAGGTGGCATGATGTTGCTCCTCCTAGTGTGGGGCATCGAGTGAAGGGCTGTCGCGGGCCGCGGCGGCGCACGATTCGCAAGCCGAGGACCATGGTAGCGGCGCGGAACGAGCGTGGCAAGCGCCGACAGACTGGCGAGGGACGCATTGGCAATCCGCCCTACGGTTGCGCCGGGTGGCATGGGCGGCTTGTCCGCCCTTGCGGATTCAGGGGCAGGCAAGCTGCCCCTGGCACTCACAAGACACGGGCTGACAAATCACTACTTCGCCGGCGGCAGCTCGGCATGCTGCGTGCTGACCATCGCGCCGCGGTCGTCGGTCACGCTGAGATAGAAGACCAGCGGCCGTTTTGCGGGCAACGGCGCCGCGACGGCGCCGTCGGTCACAGCCGCCTCGGTCGACTGCCAAGTCCGTTCTTTCCACGGCCCGGTGTCGGCCGTGTAGTGCAGCCCGCCGCGCACGACCGGCACCTCCGAAGTCATCTCCGCCCGGGCCCGGCCGTCTTCGATCGTAAGCGGCCCGAGCGTCGGCAGCGGCTTGCCCCCCGTAAACACGCTATCAACGTAGAGGCCGATCTCCTTGGGTGCCCAGCCGGCCGGGTGGCTGTGCCTCATGCGGACCTCGATTCGCAGGTCCACGCGCCCCGGCACGGCACGGTAGCTCTTCTGGTAGCTGTCCAGCGGATAGGCGAAGTCGTTCGTGCCGTTTAAGAAGAAGATACGGCAGCCGACGCCGGGCAGGTATCGCGAGGGGTCGTAGTACGCGACCCACCGTTTCGTCTGCTCGGGCCCCAGCTTGTCGAACTCGCCCAGCCAACAACTGTTCTCGTGGAGGAACCCGCAGCCGTAGACCGGCACGGCCAGCTTGAAGCGGTCGTCGAGCCCCGCCACGATGCAGGCGAGGTATCCGCCCCAGCTAATGCCGGTGAGCCCGGTGCGCTCGGCGTCGACCTCTTCGCGTGATCGCAAGAGCGAGTGGGCCCGGATCACCGCGGCCACGGCGTGGTAGGTCCAGAGTCGCTTGGCCTCCTCGTCGGAGGTGAAGGGGCGGAACTTCTCCTGGTGGCCTTGGGCGGGCATCCCGTCGGCCAGCGGCTTGCGATTCGGCCCGCAGCCGCCGAGGTCCATGGCGATCGCCGCGTATCCCCGCACGACCCACAGCTTGACCCACTCGGGAAAGGCGGTGCCCCCGCCGCCGTGGACCAGGACCATGCCGGGCAACGGGCCGTCGCCTTTCGGGCACCCGTAATAGGCGAAGACCCGCGTCGGCTTGCCGTCGCGCGGCTCGCCCTGGTAGTAGACCTCGTGGACTCCCAGCGGCATCTTGCCCCAGGTGGCGTCGGGGACTTGCTTCAGCTCTTCGAGGTCCCAGGGGCCGGTAAACGGCTCGGCCGCAGTGGCGAGACCCGCGGCGCAAACCAGCAGCACGACGAGCGGGAGACAGCGTCGGGCGGACAGCTTGGGGCGATGACCCATGGTGCGACTCTCCTGGGAACGAAGAAACGCGACATCTCAGCCGTCTGAAGTACGACGGCCTTCCAAGGCCGTCGCCGTCGCATCCAAGCCCTCGACGGCCTTGGAAGGCCGTCGTACAGAGGGTCTCGTCACTTGGCTCAGGGTGCTCCGCACAGAATATACCTGGTCTCCTCATTGACCGCTACTCCACCTCCTTGCTCACCAGCACCACGTCCTCTTCGCGGTCGTCGAGCTCGAAGCCGCGGTTGCGGAACAGGGCCAGGGCCCGGCTGTTGTTCTTGGTGGTCTCGGCCATCAGGCGCTTCACGCCCCATCGCTTGGCCACGTCCAGGCAGTAGTCGGTCAACAGGCCGCCGAGTCCGTGACCCTGATAGCGATCGGCCACGATCACGCCGTATTCGGCCGTCTCGTGGTTGACGTCGGCCACCAGCCGGCCCACGCCGATCAGCTTGCGCTTGCCCTCCTCTTCCACCTCGGCGACGATACCCAGCTCGCGGTCGTAGTCGGTGAAGCAGAAGCGGGTGGCCATCTCGTGCGTGGTCTGCTTGAAAAGGTAGCGGAAGCGGAACCAGATCGTCTCGGTCGAGCAGGCCGCCACCAGGTCGTGCCACATGGGCTCGTCCTCGGGCTTGATCGGGCGGAGCACGACCGGCGCGCCGTCCTTGAGCGTCCGCTCGGTCACGTACTCCTCCGGATACGGCCGGATGGCCAGGTGGCAGTAGGGCCGGACCGCGCGGCCCACCAGATCGCGGTCGACCACCACCCGGGCGTCCAAGGCGATCACGTGCTCCGGCGTACACAAGAGCGGGTTGATGTCCAGCTCCTTGATTTCCGGGTAGTCGGCCACTAGGTAGGAGAACCGCATGATGATTTCGATCAGCCGGTCGATGTTCACGCCCGGCTTGCCGCGGTAGCCCTGCAAGAGCGGCCAGGACTTCAGTGACTCGAGCATGTTCCGGGCCAGCGACTCGCTCAGCGGCGGCAGGCCCAGGGCCCGGTCGCGAAACACCTCGGCCGCCGTGCCGCCCATTCCCACCATGATCACCGAGCCGAAGACCGGGTCCTTCTTGGCCCCCATGATCAGCTCGAAGCTATGGGGGTAGGTGACCATCTTCTGCACGGTCGCGCCGACGATCTGAGCCTCGGGCCGCATTTCCTTGGCCCGGGCGGTCATCTTCTCGAAGGCCTCGATCACCTCTTCGTCCTTGGTGAGGTTGAGCATCACCCCGCCCACGTCGGTCTTGTGCGTGATCTGCGGCGAATGGATCTTCATCACGACCGGGTAGCCGATCTCACGGGCCACGTCGGCGGCGTTTTGGGCCGTTCTGGCCAAATGCGGCCTGGTCACCGGAATCTCATAGGCCTCGAGAAACGCCTTGGAGACGTTCTCCGAGAGGATGTCGGTCCCCTCGGTGAGGATGGTGTCGAACACGCCCCGCAAGCGCTTGCGGTCGAAGCTGAACTCCAACGGAATGTCGCGCGGCGTCTCGTGAAGGATGCGGAGATTGCGGGCGTAGGAGACCAAGTGCATGAAGGCATTGACGGCCTTCTCCGGCGTGGTGTAGGTGGGAATACCCGCCTCGCTGAGAACCCCGATCCCCTCGCTGACCACCCGGCCCCCCATCCACGCGGCCAGCACCGGCTTGCGCGCCTTGGCGGCCGCCTGGGCCACGGCCCGGGCCGTCGACGTGGGGTCGGTCATCGCCTGCGGCGTGAGGATCACCAAGACCGAGTCCACGTTCTTGTCCTTCAGCACCACCTGGAGACTCTGGGCGAAGCGCTCCGGCGGGGCGTCGCCGAGCACGTCGATCGGGTTGCCGTGCGACCAGCAGGTAGGCAACAAGCCGTTGAGCGCATCGAGGGTCTCCTCGGAAAGCGGAGCCAGCTTGCCGTCGCGGTCGATCAAGGCGTCGGTGGTCATCACGCCCGGCCCGCCCGCGTTGGTGATGATCGCCAGCCGGTCGCCCTTAGGGGGCTGCTGCTTGGCCAGGAGCTCGGCGCAGTCGAACATATCCTCGATCCGGAAGATCCGCTCGATGCCGGCCCGGTGAAAGGCGGCCTCGTAAACCGCGTCCACCCCGGCCATGGCGCCGGTGTGCGAGGCGGCCGCCGCGGCCGACTCGGCGAACCGGCCCGCCTTGAAGGCCACGATCGGCTTGACCCGCGCAAACGCCCGAGCGGCCGACATGAACTCCCGGGCCTCGGCGATCGACTCGATGTAGAGGATGATCGACTGGGTCTCGGTGGCCGAGCCGAGGTAGTCGATCAGGTCGCCCATCGTGACGTCGAGCATGTTGCCGACCGAGACGAAGTAGGAGAACCCAACTCCCTCGTCGAGGGCCCAGTCGAGCACCGACGTGCACAGGGCGCCCGACTGCGAGACGAAGCCGACGTGGCCGGCCTCGGGCGTGGCGGCCGCAAAGCTGGCGTTTAAGTGGATTCGCGGCACGATGATCCCCAGGCAGTTGGGCCCGAGGATTCGCATCCCGTCGAACTTCTTCTGCTCCTCGCGAATCTGCGTCTCCAGCGCCCGTCCCTCTTCGCCCACCTCGCGGAACCCGGCCGAGATGATCAGCACGCCCGGGGTGCCGGCCTCGCCGCAGGCCCTCACGATGCCCGGCACGGTCGGGGCGGGCGTGCAGATGACCGCCAGGTCGGGGGCGTGGGGCAGGCTGGGGATGTCGGGATACGCCTGAACGCCCTGCACCGACTCCCGCTTGGGATTGACCGGGTAGACCACCCCCCGGAAGCCCGAGCCGATCAGGTTCCGCAACACCGTATACCCCACACTGGTGGGTGAATCGCTGGCGCCGATGACTGCAACCCGCTGGGGCGCGAATATCTTGTCCAGATTGCTGATGCTCACTGCCGCTCTCCTGAAACGCACGCCGGTCGGCCCGGCCGGTGGGTAACTGGGGGTCCTGGGTACTCTGGGCCCACTGCGCAGAGCCTACCAATATACTACGTCGTCGATGATGGCGGAACCATTGAGGGTTAGATCGCCACGACGGCTGGGGAAGGACGGGCGGGATGGGCCGTGCGTTCGCATGAGGACGCTTGGGCCGGTTGCACCGCCTTCGTTCGGCGCGGGTCTCCTGACCCCGCCGAGGGGACGACCGGAGGTCTCCAAGATGCTCAAGGGTGTAGAACTGCGATCTGCGGAAAACCCATGGTAGGAGGCGTCTCCAGACGCCGACCGAACTGCGGTTGGCACGGATCGGCGACTGGAGTCGTCTCCTGCAACGGAGACCTGCAGTCGCCCACGTGGCACGGTCCGGAGACCGGCGACAACGGGCGTCGCCTCGCTGCGCCACCCCTTTTTGTGGGAGGAGCGGCTGGATAGAATGGGTGTCGTGCGATCGGTCTTGGTCCCTTCTGACGCACCGCCCCACATCCCGATGATCCAACCTGTCGACGAAGACCGCGAGCTGGTCGAGCGGGCTCAGGCCGGCGACTTCGCCGCCTTCGAGTCGCTGGTGAGCAAGTACGAGCGGCGGGTCTACCACCTGGCCGCGCGGATCGTCGGCCGCTCCCACGACGCCGACGAAGTGGTCCAGCAGACCTTCCTAAGCGTGATCGAAAAGCTCAAGGGCTTCCGGCAGGAGGCACGGTTCTCGACCTGGCTGACCCGGGTGGCCACGAACCACGCCTTGGCCCTTTTGCGTCAGCGATCGCGCCGGCGGACCGTGCCGCTGGCCGAAGACCGCAGCGCCGACGCGGACGAAGCCCCGCCCCATCCCGAGTACATCGCCCAGTGGCGCGAGACTCCCGAGCGGATTGCCAGCCGCCGCGAGACGCGACGCATCCTGGACGCCGCCCTCGGCAATCTCGATGAAAAGTACCGGCTGGTCTTCCTGCTCCGCGACGTGGAAGGGCTCTCGACCGCCGAGACGGCCGAGACGCTGGACATCAGCGTCTCCAACGTCAAGGTCCGCCTGCTGCGGGCTCGGCTGATGCTCCGCGAACGCCTCACCCGCGAGTTCGGCGACGAGGCCACGCGGCTGTTTCCGGGGCACAAGCACTAGGCGGACTTCGTCCTCTAGTCCTCTCGAATGCGGATGTTCTTCCAGTGGGTCTCCGCCCCTTCGCTTTGGAAGCCGATCGGGCCTTGGGTCAGCTCGCAGTCGCCGACGGTCGAGACCAGGGTGCCGTTGAGCTTGATGTCCATGTCGCCGCCGTTGACCCTGATTTCCACCAGGTTGAACTCGCCGACCGGCTTGCGCATTTCCGCCGAGGCTTGGCCGTCGAACGTGCGCGTGCACTTGACGTTGCGGGGGATGGGGAGGATGAGCCCCAACTGGCGGTTCATTCCCTGGACCTCGATGCTCCGCGGCCAGACGCCCAGCGCATTCTCGTCGCCGATGTGGATCAGGCAGCCGCTGTTGCCGCCGAACTCCGCATCGCTCTTGAGCCCTTCGGGTCTCTTGAAGGCGAACTCGAATTGCAGCGTGTAGTTGGAGTAGGACTTCGGGGTATAGATGTAGCCGGCGGGGCGGCCGCTACAGATCAGAACTCCGTCCTTGACGGTGAAGGTGCCGTCGTTCTCGGCGCCCTCCCGGCCGAGGTGGAACTTCCACCCGTCGAGGTCTTTGCCATTGAACAACGGGGTCCAGCCCTCTTGGGCACCTTCCTGCGCGACCAGACAAGGCGGTGCGGCGAGGGCCGCGAAGAGAGTCAACACAAACACGGTCGCGAGCTGAAGCGGCGTTCTCATGTCGTTTCTCCTAAGAAGGCAACGGGAAGGAACGGGGAACACTAATCGCCACTAATCTACACTAATTCCGTGTCCAAGGATCTGCAAGAGCCTCTTTTCCACTGACCCACACCAGCACCAAATGGTGTTTTGGGTTGCCGGAGTTGGCTTTGACAAGGGGTGGGATGCCCGCGGCTTGCCCGCGGGAGGTTCACGCTTCCTGCTACAATAGCGACGAACGTAATCATCCCGCGGGCAAGCCGCGGGCATTCGCGACAGGCCAAAGCAAAGCCGGAAAAACCGTTTGGTGCTAGGCCCCCGACTCTTCTCTTCATTAGTGTCGATTAGCGGGGATTAGCGTTCCCAGAGAAAGTCGAGCCGTTGTGGCAGCGGGTCTTACTCGGCGGCCTTGAGGATGTCGGGGACCACGCCTTCCTTGCCGATGGCCATGATGTGCACGCCGTCGCAGACTCTCTCCTCGCGGAGCTGGCGGATCATGCGCCCGGCGATGCGGATGCCCGCCTCCAGACGCTTGCCCTTGGGGGCCTCGGACAGCTCGGCCACGAGGTCGTCGGGCACGAAGATCCCCGGCACGTTCTTGTTCATGTACTTCGCCATGCCGGCCGAGACCAAGAGCACGATGCCGGCCATGATTTTTACCCCCTCGCGGCGGGCCCGGTCCATGAAGCGCTTGAAGTTGTCGATGTCGTAGATCGCCTGGGTCTGGATGAACTTGGCTCCGGCGGCCAGCTTCTTCTCGAACTTCAAGAGCTGCGGCTCGATGGGGTCGGCCTCGGGCGTGACCACCGCGCCGGCGAAGAGGTCGGTGCCCCCTTGCATCTCGTTGCCCGCCTGGTCCTTGCCCTGGTTGAGCATGCAGACGGTTTGCAAGAGCTGCACGCTGTCGAGATCGAAGACCGGCTTGGCCTGGGGGTGATCGCCCACCGAGATGTAGTCGCCCGTGAGACAGAGGACGTTCTTCACGCCCAGCACCCAGGCCGAGAGCAACTCGGACTGAAGCGCCAGGCGGTTGCGGTCACGGCAGGTGAGCTGCAGGATCGGCTCGCCGCCGTGGTCGAGGATCATCCGGCAGACGGCCAGGGAGCTGATGCGCATCACCGAGCTCTGGTTGTCGGTCACGTTCAGCCCGTCGACCTTGTCCTTCAACAGGTCGATGTGCTCGACCATCTCGCCGATCTCGGTCCCTTTGGGCGGACCGACCTCGGCGGTGATCACGAAGTCCTTCTGCTTGAACGCCTCTCGGAAGGCGACGGCCATCGCGCTACTCCTCGTCTTGCTGCGCTTCGGTGAACGCCTGGTGGGTGTGTTTACGGGGCTTGGTCATCACGCTGTAGTCCTTGGGCGGCTGGGGTTTGCGCATGTAGTCCAGGCGCCCCAGCTTCTCCAGACGGCGGTAGATCAGGGTCCAGGCGCAGTCCTTGCTGTCGTCCACCTCGCACTTGCCGTGGTTGGTTCCGCCGCAGGGACCGTTGAGCGAGTTCTTCGCGCAGATCGTCATGGGGCAGATGCCGCCGGTCTGATCCAGGATGCAGTCGGCACAGGCCATGCACTTCTGCGACCACTCGCCGGGCCCCTCGGCCACGCCGATGAAGAGCGTGTTTAAGGCCGGCAGCACCAGGTGCCCGTCGTAACGCTCGGCCAGGAACTGCACGCCCGCCCCGCAGGCGGTGGAAATCACCACGTCGTACTCGTCGATGTACTTGGCGATCTGGTCGAGGTACTCCTTGTCGCACTGGCGCGTGAGCGTGACTTCGTCGACGATCCGCTCCTTGCCGTCCTTCTTGGCCTTCATGCGAAGCTGGGCGGCCAGCAGCTCGACCTCCTTTTCGCCGCCGGCCATGCACACGGCCACGCAGGTGCCGCACCCGGCCACGAGGATCTTCTCCATGCCCTCGATCATGGCCTCGATCTGTTCCAGGGACTTACGTTCCGCGACGATCATGGTAATACTCCGCTAATCAAACTTGCCGGGAAAAGGTGACAGGCACCTTTTGCCGGCACGGCCCTTCGGGTGCTTCGCACGAAAGGTGCCTGTCACCTTTTCCCTCCCGTCCCGCCGGCGACCCGCTCGGCGTGGCGGATCCGCCGCCCGAGCTTTGCCTCGGGCAAGGGCGGGTGGGCGTCCTGGTCTCGGGTGAGCTTGCTGCCGGCCGGCTTGTGCGCCGTGCCGCGCAGGGGGTTCGGCCCCAGCTCGCGGGCCCGTTCGGTCATCTCGGTCGCGCGCTGGGCAAACAGCGGCCCGGCCGACGCGGGAATGTGGAAAAACTCCAGGCGTTCGGGCTCAAGGCCGACCTCCGCCAGCAGTCGCTTCGTGTGCGCCACCGTCCGCAGCGCCCGCAGGTTGCCCTCGAGAAAGTGGCAGTCGCCAATCGCGCAGCCGGCCACGTAAACCGCGTCGGCCCCGTCTTCGAACGCCTTGAGCAAGAGCACCGCGTCGATCTTCCCGCTACAGAGGATCTTCACGATCCGCACGTTCGGGGCATACTCCAGGCGCATCGACCCGGCCAGGTCGCCGGCCGTGTAGGCGCAGTAGGTGCAGCAGAATGCCACGACCTTCGGTTCAAACGGTTCGCTCGGATTGTCTGCCTGCGGCTCACTCACGCTTCCCTCTCCAGTCGCTCCCGTCCGGTGACGGGCCCGTTGCCCATCGGCGGTGTTTCAACCGTCCGAAGTACGACGGCCTTCCAAGGCCGTCGCCGTCGCATCGAAACCGTCGACGGCCTTGGAAGGCCGTCGTACAACGTCGCATTTCCTCAATCTGCCACCCTGGCGGCTCCGGCCCCGGCGGCCTCGTACTCCGGCTCGCCGAACAAGACGTCTACTTTACTGACCACCTGGTCGTCGCGGTAGTGGCGCGTGGTGATGGCCTTGCGCGGGCAGGCCGACGCGCACACGCCGCAGCCCTGGCACGCCGCCGGCTCGATGAAGGCCACGCCCTCCTCGGTCACCACCGGCACGTCGTACGGGCAGAGGCGCACGCACGTCAGGCACCCGGCGCAGGCGTGGCTATCCACCTCGGAAACCACACCCGAGCGGTCCATGAACGGCTTCGAGATGACCGTGGCGGCGCGGGCCGCGGCCCCCTTGGCCTGACTGATCGACTCGGCCATCGACTTCGGGGCGTGGGCCAGCCCGGCCAGGAACACGCCGTCGCTGGGGAAGTCGAGCGGCCGGAGCTTCATGTGGGCCTCGAGGAAGAACCCGTCGGCGTTCAGCGGCACCTTCAGGGCCTGGGAAATCGCCCCGGCCTGGGGATGCGGCCGTATTGCCGCCGAGAGGACCAACACGTCGGGCCGCAGCTCGACGGGCCGGCCCAGCACGTCGTCGGTGACGCGCACGCGCAGCCCGCCCTCCACGTCGACCTGCGGGGCGCTGTCCGGCTCGAAGCGGATGAAAACCACGCCGGCCTTTCGGGCCTTCTCGTAGTAGATCTCGTCGAAGCCGTACGTGCGGATGTCGCGGAACAGCACGTACACGTTGACGTTCGGGTTGGCCTCCTTGACGGCCAGGGCGTTCTTGACGGCCTCCTGGCAGCAGACCCGCGAGCAGTACTGGTGTTCCTCTTCGCGCGAGCCCACGCACTGGATCATCACCACCTCGCCGAGCCCCTTGGCGAACTCGGGCTCGGCCAGCTTCTCTTCCAGCTCGAGCTGGGTGACGATGGCGTCGCTTTCAGGGTAGTGGTACTCGCTGGGCTCGTAGGGCGAACCGCCCGTGGCCACGATCACCGCCCCGCCGCCGACCTCGATCGTGTTGCCGTTCTGGCGGATCCGGGCCTTGAACTTGCCCACGTGGCCGGAGAAGTCCTCGATCTCCGCCGCGGTGAAGAGCTTGATGCGCGGGTTGCCCTTGACCTGGTCGACGAGGTCGTCCAGGAGCGTTTGCGGGTCGGGCCCGTCGAGGGTGTGACGGATGCGTCGGGCGATGCCGCCCGGCTCCGGCTCGCGCTCGATGAGCGAGACCTCGAAGCCCTGGTCGGCCAGGCTCACCGCCGCGGTCATGCCGGCCAGCCCGGCGCCGATGACGATCGCCCGCTGGTCGACCTCCAGGCGCATGTCCTGGAAGGGGCGCAACGTGGCCGCCCGGGCGACCGCCATACGCACGAGATCCTTGGCCTTGAACGTGGCCTTGTCCGGCTGGTGGAAGTGGACCCAGGAGCACTGGTCGCGGATGTTGGCCATCTCGAAGAGGTGCTTATTCAGGCCCGCCTCGCGGAGCGTCTCCTGGAAGAGCGGCTCGTGCGTGCGCGGCGTGCAGCTCGCCACCACCACGCGGTTGAGCCGGTGCTCGCGGATCGTGTCGGTGATCTTGCCCTGGGTGTCGGTCGAGCACGTGTAGAGGTTCTCCTCGGCGTGGACCACGCCCGGGAGTGTCTCCGCGTACTCGACCACGTCGGGCACGCCCACCACCCGGCCGATGTTCGTCCCGCACCGGCAGACGAACACCCCGACGCGCGGCTCCTCGCCCGCAACGTCGCGTTCGGGCGGGAATTGCTTCTCGCGGGTCTTGGTGCCGCGGACCTCGGTCAGGTTTTCGCCCACCAGGGCCGCGGCGCCGCTGGCGGTCATCACTGTCTCGGGGATGTCCATGGGCGCGGCGAAGCAGCCGGCCACGTAAACGCCGTCCCTGCTCGTGCGGCTGGGCGTCATGCGCTCGGTTTGGCAGAAGCCGAAGCGGTTCCGCTCGATGCCCAGCTTCTCGGCCAGCTCGGCGGTGCTGGCCGAGGGGCGAAGCCCGATCGAGAGGACCACCAGGTCGAACTCCTCCTGGGTCGACTCGCCGCTCTCGGTGACGTAGTTGAGCACCAGGTTGTTGGTCTGCTGCCGCTCCTTGACCGCGGAGATGATCCCCCGCTTGTACTTCACGCCGTAGTTCTTCTTGGAGCCCTCGTAGTACGCCTCGAACCCCTTGCCGTACGCGCGGATGTCGTTGTAGAAGACCGTGGCTTGAAGGCCCGGCACGTGGTCGACCGCCATGATCGCCTCTTTGATGGCGTACATGCAGCAGACGCCCGAGCAGTAGTCGTTGCCGATCTGGGGGTCGCGCGAGCCGACGCACTGGATCCAGGCCACGCGCTTGGGCTCCTTGTGGTCGGAGGGGCGCACGACGTGGCCCTGCGTGGGCCCCGAGGCGCTTAAGATCCGCTCGAACTCCAGACTGGTGATCACGTTCTTGCAGGTGCCGTAGCCGAACTCGCCACGCTTAAGCGGGCTGAAGGGCTCGAAACCCGGGGCCAGCAGGACCGCGCCCACGTCGAGCGTGACCTGCTCGGGCAGCATGTCGTGCAATATCGCCCCAGCATTGCACGCCTCGACGCACTGCATGCACTCGCTGCATATCCCGCAGGCCAGGCACCGGGAGGCCTCGGCCACGGCCGCTTCCTCGCTCAGCGTCTCTTCGATCTCGGCGTAGCCCTCGCGCGCGTCGCCCGGCACGCGTGCGGGCTTTGCCCGGGGGGCCAGCGGGAACCAACGGCTGGGCGTGGCCGCGGGCGTCACGTCCGGCTCGCCGCGCCCTGCGGCCAGGTCCTCGCCGCGCAGGAAGCGGTCGATCGACTCGGCCGCCTCGTGGCCGTGGGCCACCGCCTCGACCACCGAGGCCGGCCCGCGCACCATGTCGCCGCCGGCGAATACCCAGTCGACGTTGGTTTGCAGCGTCACGGGATCGGCCCGGATGAAGCGCTTTGACGGCCCCCAGAGCGGGTCGTCTTCGGCGAGGAACGAGAAGTCGGACCGTTGCCCGATGGCGACGATCACCCAGTCGGCGTCGGTCTCGGACAGCTCGCCGTCGAACTTCGGGGCGAAGCGTCCCTGTTCATCGAACACCGAGGCACACCGCTGAAGCTTCACGCCGCTGGCCTTCCCGCCCTGGCCGACGATCTCCTTCGGCCCCCAGGCCGGATTGAGCGAAATGCCCTCCTCGACCGCGTCGTTGATCTCCCACTCGTGGGCGGGCATCTCCTCGCGGCGCTCCAGGCAGACGATCTCGACCTGCCGGGCGCCCTGGCGTCGGGCGGTCATGGCCACGTCGATGGCCACGTTGCCCCCGCCGATCACCACGACCTTGCCGCTGAGCTGCGGGCCGCGGCCCAGCTTCACCTCGCGGAGGAAGTCCAAACCCAGGAGCACGCCGTCGAGGTCCGTGCCCTTCATCTCGGAACCGTCGGTGCTGCGGGTCAGCGTTGCAGGCCGGGTGCAGCCGACTGAAACGAACGCGGCCTGGTAGCCCTCTTCTTTCAGCCCATCGAGCGTGAAGTCCCGCCCCAGGGCCATGCCCGTCTTGACCTCGAAGCCGGAGGCCACCACGTCGGCGATGTCGCGTTCGAGGGCCTCGTCGGGCAGCCGGTAGCCGGGAATGCCCAGGAGCATCGTGCCGCCCAGCTTCTCGTGGGCCTCGAACAACGTGGCAGGATAACCCCTAAGCGCCAAGTCGCGGGCGGCGGTCAAGCCGGCCGGGCCACCGCCGATCACGGCCACGCGGGGCTTGTTGGGGTCGATCTCGCCCTTCGGCGGCGGGGCGGGGTCTTCGCCCTCGGCCCGGCGGCGAGCCACCCAGTCGGCGGCGAACCGCTTAAGGTTATTGACCGCCACGCCCTCGTCCAGCTCGCGGCGGTTGCACTGGCCTTCGCAGGGGTGATGGCAGACCCGCCCGCACGCGGCCGGAAAGGGGTTGCGCTCGCGAATTAGCTTGTACGCCTCGGCGAATCGCCCGTCGCCCACCAGGGCCACGTAGCCCTGGCAGTTGACGTGCGCGGGGCAGGTCATCACGCAGGGGGGCCGGGCCGCCTTGCTGATGGCCATGGCGCCGGGGATCGCTTGGGGATAGCGCTTGTAGATCGCCTTCCGCGGCGCGGACCCCTCGTCGAACTCGCTGGGGACCCGGATCGGGCACTTCTCGATGCAGTCGCCGCAGGCGTTGCACTTCTCCAGGTCGACGTAGCGCGGGCGCTTGAGCACCTTGACCCGGAAGCTGCCCGGCTCGCCCTCGACGCCCGTCACTTCGGCGTTCGTGACGACGTCGATGTTCAGGTGCTTGTCGACCTCGATGAGCTTGGGCGAGATCGTACACATCGAGCAGTCGTTGGTCGGAAAGGTCTTGTCGAGCTGGGCCATGCGTCCGCCGATGGCCGTGGTCTCCTCGACCAGGGTGACGTGGAACCCGGCGTTGGCCAGGTCCAGGGCGGCCTGCATCCCGCCGATGCCCGCGCCCACGACCAGCACCGAGCCGACCTTGCCGTTTGCGTTCGATGGTACGTTTCCGTCTGCCATAGCGGTTCCCGATTATGGAAGGGGGATCGCAGGACGACTACTGCAAATTGTGAATTGAGGAAGACGTCGCCAGCAGGCCAATTTGAAATATGCAATTTACAATTCTCAATTTACAATTCTTCTCCGCTCTCGACGCACAATTCTTCCCCCCGTCACAAGAGGCCCTTTCGCTCCAGCAGCGGCCTCGGATCCACGAAGTGTTTCTTCCACCACCGCCCGGCGCGCCCGTCGCCGAAGGCCAGGGCCATCAGCTCGGTTATGTAAAAGACCGGCAGGCCGTAGCGCACGCCCCGGGCCGACTCGATCTCGGCCTGGCGCGTGTCGAGGTTCGACTGGCACATGGGGCAATCGGTCACCAGGCACTCGGCCCCCGCCTCGCGCGCCGCTTCGAGCAGGTCGCCGCTAAGCTTGTGAACCACGTCGGTGCGCGTGAGCGTGAGGCTCGCCCCGCAGCAGTCGGTCTTGTACGACCAGGGGCGCACGTCCATGCCGATGGCCCGCATCAGGTCGTCCATCGAGGTGGGGTTCTCGGGCTGCTCGGCGCCGGTCACCTTGGGCGGGCGCGACGAGAGGCAGCCGTAGTAGGGCACGCCGGCCAGGCCCTTAAGCGGTTTGCACACTTGCCGCTTGACGTCTTTGAGGCGCTCGGGCACGGCGAAGAAGTCGTTGACGTGGTAGACGGCCGTGGTTCCCTCGTAGGGCCCGTCGATCCAGCGCCCGGCGTCTTCGCGCAGCTCCTTGTCGGCGTGCTTGAGTCGCTGGAAGCAGGCGGCGCAGGGGATCAAGAGCTCGCGCCCCCGGCGTTCGGCGATCACCATGTTCCGGGCGGAGAGGCGCACGGCCAGCTCGTCGTCGAGGAAATGGGCGGCCGAGGCGCCGCAGCAGTTCCAGTCCTCCAGCTCCTCGAGGGTCACGTCGAGGGCCCCGCACGCCGCGCGGACGCTCTCGTCGTATTCGGCCGCCATGCCGTGCAGCGAGCAACCGGGATAGTAGGAGACCTCCACCGGACTACTCCTTTTCCTGCTTGTCTTCCCGCTCGCGGAACATCTCGCGGACCTCGCGCTTGCCCTTGATTCCCTTGGGCAGGAACTTCAGCTTGCCCCGCTTGAGCATGTCCCAGGCGATCTTGGTGTCGGCGAAGGGCTCGAAGACGGCCATCTTGTAGCGCCCCACCATGCCCAGCTCGAAGACCCGGCCGTGGCGCCGCACCGAGTCGAGAAATGCCTCGTGGAACTTCACCACTTTCGACTCGGCGGCCACGCCGGCCCGGCGGCTGAGCTGGCGGAGCGTGTCCATCACGTGGGCGATGTCGATGTCGTTGGGGCAGCGGGTCGTGCATGCCTGGCACGAGGCGCAGACCCAGATCGTCTTCGAGCGGAGCACCTCCTCCTTAAGCCCGAGCTGCACCGCCCGCATGACCTGGTTGGGCTTCAGGTCCATGGCGAACGCGGCCGGACAGCCGTTGGTACACTTTCGGCACTGGTAGCAGCGAGAGACCGACTCGCCGCTTTTGGTCTCGACCAGCAGAACGAAGGCCGAGTCGGGGCGGATGGCCGGGGGCTCCGCGGTCGCTTGATCGTCGGGCATGGCAGGACTCTGCGCTAAGGGAATGGGGTCCCCATCAGTAATCCTATCGCAGACGCGGCGTTTCTTCCAGTCGTACCTGGCCGAACCACCGCGTACTTGGCCGGGGCGGACCCTTTTTCAAAGCCGCGCCTGTCAAAAATGCGGCCGGCTCATTCCCCGACCCGCATCTTCGCTGCCCGGAGCGTATTCTTCATCAGCATGGTGATCGTCATCGGCCCCACGCCGCCGGGTACCGGGGTGATCTTGCCGGCCACTTCCTTAGCGCCCTCGAAATCGACGTCGCCTTCGAGCAAGGGCACCATCCGGCCGGGGTCCTTCTTGCTCGGCTTCTCGCCGACGCGGTTCACGCCCACGTCGATCACCGTGGCCCCCGGCCTGATCATCTCGGCGGTCACGGCCTTGGGCAGACCGGCAGCCACGATGAGGATGTCGGCCCGGAGGGTGTGGGCGGCCATGTCGCGGGTTCGCGTGTGGCAGACGGTCACCGTGGCGTTGGCCCCGGACTTCTTTTGCAGCATCATGATCGAGATCGGCTTGCCGACGATGTTGCTGCGCCCCACCACCACGACCTCGGCCCCTTCGGTGGGCGTGCCGCTGCGGATGATCAGCTCCTGGATCCCGGCCGGCGTGCAGGGCGGGAACAGCGACTCGCCGATGACCAGGCGCCCGACGTTGACCGGGTGGAAGCCGTCGACGTCCTTGTCCGGGTCGATGGCGTAGAGCACCTTGGCCTCGTTGATGTGCTTCGGCAGGGGAAGCTGGACGAGGATGCCGTGCACCTCGTCGTTGCGATTCAGCTCGTCGACCAGCTTCAGCAGGTCCTCCTCGCTGGTCTCGGCCGGCAGGGTGTGCTGGAACGACTTCATGCCCAGCTCGCCGCAGGTCTTGTTCTTGGCCGTGACGTAGGAGACCGAGGCCGGGTTCTCGCCGACCAGCACGGTGGCCAGGCCCGGCACGACGCCGTGCTTCTCTTTCAGGGCGGCCACCTCGGCGGCCAGCTCGGCACGAATCGCCTTGGCGACGTCCTTTCCGCTGATGATCTCGGCGGTCATTTGCAGGTCCTCGTGTACGTGGAGTGTTCGTGCGAAGCCGCAAGCGGCTTCGGTGTAGTGTCAGTTCGCAATACTCGTTCCTAGAACAGTCCCTTGACCTTGCCGGTGTTGACGTCCACGTCGACCCGGCGGTAGGCCGGATCGGAGCAGGTCCCGGGCATCAGCGAGATGTTGCCGGCCACCGGGCAGATGAACCTCGCTCCGCCGTAGGTGAGGAAGTCGCGGATGGGCAGCGTCCAGCCCTTGGGGGCGCCCTTCCTGGCCGGGTCGTGGGTCAGGCTCAGGTGCGTCTTGACCATCATGGTCGTGTAGTCGTTGAACTTGGGGTCCGACTCGAACCGCTTGGCCTTGGCCTCGGCCTCGGCCGTGTAGCTGACGCCGTCGGCCCCGTAGACCTCCTTGGCGATCCGCTCGACCCGCTGCCGAAGCGGCGTGTCCAGCTCGTAAAGGAACTTGAAGTGGACCTGCTCCTCGCAGGCGTCCAGCACGGCGTCGGCCAGCTCCAAGGCCCCATCGCCCCCCTTGAGCCAGTGCTCGGAGACGGCCACCCGGGCGCCGGCCTCTTCGGCCAGCTTGCGGACGAGATCGATTTCGGCCTTGGTGTCGGTGTGGAAGGCGTTGATGGCGACCACGGGGTTGATGCCCGCCTTCTTGACGGTGTTGATGTGCTGCACGAGGTTGCAGATCCCGTCTTCCAGCCACGCCAAGTTCTCCTTGGAGTAACCTTCCGGCAGCGGCTTGCCCGGGGGACAGGGCGGTGCGCCGGCGTTGACGCCGTGGGACTTCAGAGCCCGGATCGTGGTGGTGATGACCGAGACGTTGGGCGTGTTGCCCGAGTAGCGGCACTTGACGTTCCAGAACTTCTCAAACCCGATGTCGGCCCCGAAGCCCGACTCGGTGATGTGGTAATCGGCCAGCTTCAGGCACAGCTTGTCGGCCACCACGGACGACTGGCCCACCGCGATGTTGGCAAAGGGCCCGGCGTGGACGAAGCAGGGCTGGCCCTCGAGCGACTGCAAGAGGTTCGGGTTGACGGCCTCACGGAGCCAGGCGGTCATGGCGCCGGCCACTTCGAGGTCCTCGGTGGTGATCGGGTTGCCCTTCTTGTCGTAGGCCACGACGATCCCGCCGATCCGCTCGCGGAGGTCCTTGAGATCGCTGAAGATCGAGAGGATGGCCATCACCTCCGAAGAGACGGCGATGCCGAACTTGCTCTGCATGGCGTAGCCGTCCATCTTGCCGCCCAGGCCGATGACGATGTTCCGCAGGGCCTGGGCGCAGTAGTCGATGATCCAGCCCATCTCGACGTTGGTCGGGTCGACGTCGAGCCGCTTGAGGTTCCGCTTGGCCAGGGCGGCGTCGTTGTAGTTGCGCTCGTGCTGCATGCGCGAGGTCAAGGCGACCATGGCCAGGTTGTGGGCGTTCATGATGGCGTTGATATCGCCCGTCAGGCCCAGGGAGAACTCCGTGAGCGGGATGCACTGCGAGAGTCCCCCGCCGGCGGCCGAGCCCTTGATGTTCATGGTCGGCCCGCCCGACGGCTGGCGGATACAGGCGACGACCCGCTTGTTGCGCTTGCCGATCCCCTGCAAAAGCCCCATGGTGGTGGTCGACTTGCCCTCGCCGAGCGGGGTGGGCGTGATGGCCGTGACCTCGATGAACTTGCCGTCCGGCTTGCCCTTGAGCCGGTTGAGGATCTTCATGTAGTCCACCTTGGCCACATAGTTGCCGTGGGGCAGCAGCTCCTCCTTGTCGATGCCCAGCTCGTCGGCGAGCTGATAACAGGTCTTCATGCGGGATTCCGCCTCTTCGGCGATTTCCCAGTCCGCGTGCTTCGTGGGATCCAGAGCCATGAGTCACCCTTTTCGATAAGTAGACCGCGTCGTCGTGAGTAATACGTAAAACCGGCGCCGCGTGGCGCCGGGCCGGTTTCCGGAGGCGGAGGGGCCGCCTGATCCGCCGGGAAGACGCGACCGCCCTGCGGAGGGGATCGAGCCCCGCCGGGGCGCCCGCCTCTCAACTCCACCCCGGAACACGCACCGCGCGTCCCGAAGTCGCGCCAGCGTATCACGCGCGGAGTATATTGTCGAGACCCGGGGGCAACATTTGTGCCGGGCTACCTAACCCCTTGTGATTCAAGCGGTTAGGCAACGAGAAGGAGCAGGGTCTGATTCGCCGGAACGGCCCGGCGGGTGCTTCGCACGGATTCCATGGCGCGTTACGCTGACTCAGTAGCGAGCCTTTCCGCGTCTCCCGGGCGGAAGAGCCGGCCGAGTGCTCGGCTGCTTACCTCTTACCTCAGCGAGCGAAACGCTGCATGACCTTCGCTGCCCCCCTGTTCCTGATTGCCGCCCTGGCCGCCGCCATCCCGGTGATCTTGCACTTGATCAACCGGCAGAAAGCCAAGGACCTGCCCTTCTCGACGCTGCGCTTCCTCAGGATCAGCGCCGAGAAGACCCGGCGGCGCCGGCGAATCCACGACCTGCTGCTGATGCTGCTGCGAGTGGCCGTGCTGGTGCTGATCGCCCTCGGGCTTGCCGGGCCGACCTTGACGCACCTCGGGGCGCTTTGGGGCGGGGCCCGGTCGGCCGTGGTGATCGTGCTCGATAACTCGGCCAGCATGGGCACGGTCGACCAGGAGCGGGTCCGCTTCGAGACGGCCACCGACGCTGCCAGCCAGATCATGGACGAGCTGGGCCCCGACGACCAGGTGGCCCTGATGCTCACCGGCGGTCCGAAGTTCCCCGAGCAGGGCCGGTTCGACCGCACCCACGAGAAGGTCCGCCAGATGCTGGCCCAGTGTACCGTGAGCTACGAGACGGCCGACCTGGGGCCCAAGGTGCAGGAGGCCCGCAAGCTCCTCGAAAAATCGAAGGCGTCTAACAAGCACATCTACGTGATCACCGACCTGCAGAAACACGCCTGGGAGAACCTTGCGGCAACGAAGGACGAGCCGGAGGCCACCGGCGCCGAATACACCCCTGACGAGGCCAAGCCGCAGGCGACGGACGATGAAGAGGTGCCGATCATCGTGGTCGACTGCAACCGGGCCCCCGTGCCCGACGTGGCGGTCCAGGGGGTGGCCCTCTCGGCCGGGGTGCCGGTGGCGGGCGTGCCGCTTCGGGCCACGGTCGAGCTTCTGAACGCCTCGCCGGTCGAGCAGCAGCGCCACGTCGAGCTCTACGTCGACGGCGCCAAGGTGGCCAGCAGCCCGGCGATCTCCATCCCCGCCGGCGGGCGGTTCCAGCACGACTTCCTGTTCGCGTTCGAGCGGGGCGGGCTGCGACGCGGCGAGGTGCGCCTGTTGGGCGTCGACGGCTCGGCGTACGACGACCGCCGCTTCTTCGCCGTCGAGGTCGACCAGGGCATACCCGTGGCCGTCGTGAAGCCCGAGCGCCACGAGATCCCCTACCTGGAAGAGAGCTACTACCTGGAGCTGGCGCTCAACCCGGGCCGCTCCGGTGGCTGGGCAATTCGCCCCACGACGCTGGTCGCCGCCGATCTAGTGAGCGAGCCGCTTTCCGACTACAAGGTGATCTTCTGCGTCAACCTGCCCGCCCCCGATACGGATACTGCCCAGCGCCTTCGCGACTACGTGACCGCCGGCGGGAACCTGGTCTGGATCCTCGGCGACAACGTCAACCCCCAGGACTACGACCGGCTCGACGAGCAACTGGGCGCCAAGCTGCTGCCGGCGCCGCTCTTGGACGTGCGTGCCCCGGAGCCGGGCGGGGATCGCGATAGCTGGTCCGTGGCCTATCTCAACGCCGAGCACGCGGCCCTGTCGAGCCTCGTCGAGCCGCCGGGCTTGTACCAGTCGGTGCTCGTGTACCAGCACGTGCGCATCGCCGCGGGCGAGAACGACGCGGTCCGCGTGCTGGCACGTCTCGACGATGGCGAGCCGCTCTTGGTCGAGCGCCAGGTCGGAGAGGGCAAGGTGCTGCTCTTGGGCACCAGCGTCCACGTCGATTGGACGAACCTGCCGCTGAAGAAGATCTTCCTGCCGCTGGTGGCCAACCTGGTTTTCGAGCTTTCCGGCGCGGAGCGGGCCCGGCACGACACCCTGGCCGGCTCGCCGCTGGTGCTGCCCTTGGAGGACGCGGCCGGGCCGGTCGGCGTCGAGATCCTGCCGCCCACCGGCGAGACCATCCGCCGGACCACCGAGGAGGACGAAAGCGCCTCGGACGACGTCTTTCGCTACACCGACACGCACCAGATCGGCATCTACCTGATCCGCCGCCTCGACACGGTCCCGCCCGCCCAAATCGCCTACTCGGTCAACGTCGACCCCGAAGAGGCCGACCCCGAGACGATCGACCGCGAGGAGCTTCAAAAGCGCTTCGCGCCCACCCCGTTGGTCTTCGCCGAGAACCCCGACGATCTGTCGAGCACGTTCGCCTGGCTCCGCGAGGGCGAAAGCCTCTGGGGGCTCTTCCTGACCGCCGTGCTCATCGCCCTGGTCTTCGAGAGCTTCCTGGCCAATCGGCTCACCCCCAAGCAAGACGAGGACCAGCCCGGCCAAGCCCCGCCGGGAATGCGGCGGCTGGGCCGGCGGGGGCGCGGGGCAGCGTGAGGGGGAACGCAACACGTGACCCGACAGGTGGTTACGACGACAAACAACGAAGGTGCGCGGGAAGGTTATCGGGCATCCGGCGCCACCTTATCTTTCGGGCGAAGCATGGCCGGGAGGTGACGGCACGCTGTTCGGCAGCAACGCGCCCCTCTGCCGAAGGATTCCGCCAACCTCCGCGCGAGAGTAGAATCGGCGCCGTATCGACCGCGACCGTAATCTCCCTTTCCCTCGCATCGCGGGAGGCCCCGACATGATCCGGATGCCAACGGCCCTGTCGCAGTTGCTGGTCGTCGTATTGGCCTCGGGCGGTGGCCTGGCCCCTGCGGCGGACCTCCGGCCTTGGGAGGTGTACGAGGTCGAGATGACAGCCCAGCGGGCGATGGCCAGCCCGTACGTGGAGGGCCTCCCGGAAGGCGGCCCACCTTGCGTGACCGTCGCCTTCAGGGGCCAAAGCGACGAGGCGCAGGGGCAGGAGTGCGTGGTCGCCGGCTTCTGGGACGGCGGCCGGACGTGGCGGGTCCGCTTTGCGCCGCCGGCGCCCGGGGAGTGGTCGTACGTCAGCCACTCGGACGATCCGGGGCTGGGCGGCAAGACCGGCCGCTTCCGCTGCGCCCCATGGACCGAGGAAGAGAAGCGGGCCAACCCGACGCGGCGGGGGTTCGTCCGGGTCTGCCGCACCGGCACCCGTCCTGGCCGGCATTTCGAGTACGCAGACGGCACGCCCATGCTCTGGCTGGGAGACACCTGGTGGAACTGGACGAAGCGGGGCATTCCCCTGGAGCGGTTCCAGAAGCTGGCCGACGACCGGGCCGGAAAGGGCTTCAGCGTCGGGCAGCTCTTCTTCCCGGGACGCGGCTGGAAACCCGAAAGCTCGCTGCTCGACGAGACCTTCACACGCCCTGACCTCGCGCACATCCGCCACGTCGAAGAGATGATCCGCTACGCCAACTCGAAGGGCATCACGGTCTGGGTTCACGGCTGGTGGAGCCAGCCGAAGCTGAAGGACCGCATCGGCGAAGAAGACATCCGCCGCTGGTGTCGCTACATGGTGCATCGTCTTGGGGCGTACAACGTGGTCTGGGTCTTGGCGGGCGAGTACAACATGTGGGACTACGGCGGCCTGGGGCTCGATTTCTGGAAGGGCCTGGGCCGGCTGATCGACGAGGAAGACCCCTACGAGCGGATCATCAGCGCCCATCCCACGCCCCCGGGCTGGAAGGGCGGCGAGGACGCCCCCCAGTGGTCCACGGCCGACGTGCTCCACGACGAGCCCTGGCTCGACTACAACCAGAGCCAGACCGGCCACGGCCGCTGGCGGAACGAGCTGATCCCCCGGATCGTTCGCACGGCCTACGCGCGACAGCCCGCCAAGCCGATCGTGGTCACCGAGCCGTGGTACGAGTTCACCGAGGGCAACCCGACCGCCGCCGACATCCGCTTCGGCGCCTGGTCGGCGATCCTCTCCGGCGCGGCGGGGCATAGCTACGGGGGCGGACATGTCTGGCGGGCCCACGTCCCCGAGGCGCCCGCCACCAGGGGCGCGTGGCCCTTGGCGATGGACTTCAAAGTCGACACGCTCGACTACCCCGGCGCGAAGTCGCTGGCCTTCATGGCCGGGTTCCTGCGGGGCATCGAGTGGTGGCGATTGGAGCCGCACCCGGAACTGGTGCTGGAGAACCCGTCGCCGTTTTGCGGGGCCGCACCCGGCAAAGAGTACGTGGTGTACCTGCGTTGGGGCGGCGTGGTGAAGGTTGATCTGCGCCCTTCGACCGAGGAAGACCAGTTCGAGTACCGATGGATCGATCTGGTCGAAGAGAAGACACGCCGCCATGGCGCCGTGGCAGGCGGCGATGTCCGCACCTTCCGGCCGCCGGAGGACTACCCGGGGGTGGAACAGTTCAAGGACTGGGTCTTGATCCTGCAACGGCAAACGGGACCATAGGCCGAGGACCTGCAACGCGATTTGTGCCGCGGCCCTTGGCGCGGTAAGCTGTCAGGCGTCCTGCTGCCCGACCCTCCCCCGCCATTACTCCCGAGGTGCCTCGCCATGCAACCGCTTCGATCTCTCGCGCCGACGCTGCCCCTTTCCTTCATCCTGTTGATCCTGTCCATCCCGCCGGCTCTTGTTCCGGCCGCTGAAGCCCAAACCAAGCTCGACCCCGACCGCGTCGAGCAACTCGCTGCGATGCTGCCGGCGTCGCTTGAGGGCGTGGGTCGCCCGGCCGACGATCGGACGACCTGGCAGGCGGTCGCCCGGCTTGAGGAGTTCCGCTCGACCGTCGCCCGGGCCGAGGCCGTCGTGAAACAGCCGATGCCCGAGCTCAGCGACGAGCTGTTCCTCGACTTCTCGCGCACGGGCAATCGCTCTCGGTGCCAACGGGTCATCCGCGAGCGCCACGGCCGGCTGCCGGTCCTGGTGCTCGCCGAGTGCATCGAGGGCCGCGGGCGGTTCGTGCCGGCCATCGAGGAGACCATCCGGGGGATCTGCTCGGAGAAGACCTGGGTCCTGCCGGCCCACGACCGCAGCCTGTCGAACTTCAACAAGACCGGGATCACCGTCGATCTGGCCTCCTCGGCCATGTCCTGGCAGTTGGCCACGGCCGACTACTGGCTCGGCGAGCGGCTCAACGCCGACGTGCGCAAGCTGATCCGCAGCGAACTCGAGTGGCGCACTTTCGAGCCCTACGAGGGCTACGTGAAAACCGGCCGGCCGCGTCTGTGGTGGGCTACCGGAACGAACAACTGGAACGCCGTCTGCCTGGCCGGGGTGACCGGCTCGGCCCTGGCGCTCATCGAGCCGCCCGAGCGACGGGCTCGGTACGTGGCCGCCGCCGAGCATTTCGTGGGCTACTTCCTCCGCGGCTTTACGGCCGACGGGTACTGCTCCGAGGGGTTGGGGTATTGGAACTATGGGTTCGGCAACTACGCCGTGCTGGCCGAAACGCTCCGGCACGCCACGGGCGGGAAGCTCGACCTCTGGCAGCGGCCCGGGGTCCGCGAGATCGCCCGGTTCGGCCGCCGCATGGAGATCGTCCCCGGCGTCTACCCGGCGTTTGCCGATTGCAGCGTGGGCACGAAACCCGACGCGGCGCTGATGGCCGTCCTCGACCGCCGGTTCGATTTCGGATGGGGTCTAAGAGACCAGGGTGCGGCGGCGTTTCAGGACGTGGCCTCGAATCTGCCCGAGGTGGGGTTGTACGTGCACGGCGCATTGAGCGACGTGTCGGCCGCTTCGCCCCCGCCGTCCGCCACCCCCGCCGCGCTGCCGCTTCGCGAGTGGTTTCCCGAAGCCGGCGTGCTCATCGTGCGGCCGCCGGCCGGCGAGTCGAACGGCCTGGGCGTGGCGCTCAAGGGCGGCCACAACGCCGAGCATCACAACCACAACGACGTGGGCACCTACCTGGTCTCTCTAGGGGGCAACACCCCGCTGGTCGATCCCGGCTCGGAGGTCTACACTGCCCGGACGTTCAGCTCGCGGCGTTACGAAAGCGACGTGCTGAACTCCTTCGGCCATCCCGTGCCCCGCGTGGCCGGGCAACTCCAGCGGACCGGCCGGGCCGCCGCGGCCAAGGTCCTCGAAACCGAGTGGACCGACCGGCAGGACCGGATCGTGCTCGACCTGAAGGCGGCCTACGCGGTCGAGGGACTCGAAGAGCTGCGCCGCACGTTCGTCGTTTCCCGGGAGGGAAAGGGTAGCCTGACGGTGGTCGACCACGTCCGCTTCGCCGGCCCGCAGACGTTCGGCACCGCGCTGGTCACGTTTTCACCCCGGCAGAAAACAGGCCCCGGCCGGCTCCTGGTCGGCGAGGGCAAGGGCCGGGTGGCCGTGGAGATCACCACCGACGGCCCGGCGTTTGCAGTCCACGAGGACGAGATCCACGAGGACGTTCGCGGCGGGCGTCTGCCGGTGCGGGTCGGCATCGAGCTGAGCAAGCCGGTCCGCGAGGCGACGATCACGCTTCAGATCACGCCGGCACCGTGAACGGATCGTCTGCGTCGGGTTCACGGCAGTCGGTCGCCAGAAATACTCCTCAGCGCGCAGGAGCACTTCTGGAGGCTTTGATCAGTCACGTTGCACTCCGACACCGCAGGACCTCGCTATGAAACCGTTTGCGCCGCCGCTTTTCGCCGTTTCCTTTGTTTGGCTCGGTTGTTGCGTGGCCCGAGCTGCGGCCCCGGGCCAAATGACGGCCGAGGACTTGAAGCAATTGCCGGGGCTGAACCGCATGATCTGGCTGCGCGTGCCGCCGGCCCGCGAGGTGCCGACCGTCGACGGCAAGCTCGACCTCGGCGCCGGAGAATGGGCCGACGCCGTTTGCGTCGCCGGCATGATGGGCTGGCGAGCCCAGGGCGGTCAGCTCATCCCCATTCCCGCCCGGTCCTACCTCACCTGGGACAAGAAGAACTTCTACTTGGGTGTGCGCACGGGGATTCTGCCGGGCGGGCGCTTGCAGCGCAGCCAGCGCCGCGACGAGGGGCAGATCCACCGCGACGACGCAATCGAAATCTTCTTCGATCCGCTAATGCGCGACCAGGCCGAGCGGGCCCATTACCAGGTCATCCTCAACAGCCTCGATAAGCGCATGGACCTGATGATCACCGCCGGCGTGAACGCCAAGTTCTGGAACGGCGACTGGACCATCAAGAGCGATTACCGGCGCGGCATGGACCACTGGGACGCGGAAATCGTCGTGCCGGTCGAGTCGATGTTCATCCGCAGCGACAACGCCCCCGGCCACGTTTGGCGGTTCCTCGTGTGCCGCGACTGGATCCGGCTGCTCGATACCGATACGAACCAGAAGTATTGGCGGATCTACTCGTCGCTCACCGGTTGGGGCGCGTTCCCCTATCCCGAGTCGTACGGCGCCCTGGTGCTCGACGACCGCGCCCCGGTCGTTCAGCTTCTCGATCTGAAAGACCTGTACCAGGGCAAGTTCGGGCTGACGGCCCGGCTGGCCAACCACACCGACCGGCCGATCGCCTGCCTGGCCACGGCCAGGGCCTTCTCTCAATACGCCGAAGGCGACCGCAAGGGGACCACGGTCGACTGGCTCGCGCGCGACGACCCGATTCACGAAGCCAAGAGGCAAATCACGCTCAAGCCCGGCGAAGAGACGACCTGGACGATCCCGCCGAAGGCCCTGCCCCCCCTGGGCAACGGCAAGGACGCTCCGCAGTGGTACGACATGGTCCTCGGCGTCACCAGCCCGAACGGCAAGACCACCTACTTCCGCGCGCAGCGCCACTTTCGCAAGCTCCATTACGAGGCTTATGTCCAGCCGTACGAGTTGCCGCTCAGCGTCACGTACAACCCGGTCCGCGACAACCTGCGCCTGTGGTGCGACGTGATGGACGATCCGAGCCGGGAGCGCGTCGCCAGCGTGAAGGTCGAGCTTTTCGGCCGCGGCAAGGCCGGCGGCGAGCCGCTTCTGACGGCCACCGCGACCGACCGGCAGCTTGAACTCTACGAGGCCGTGATCGACGTGCCGCGCTTGAAGATCGGGGAGTATCCGGTGCGGGCCACGCTCATCGACGACGCCGGCAAGGCGCTGGCCACCAAGGACCTTGTGATCGAGAAGCTCGACGAGCGCAAGGAGTTCAAGTGGTGGCAATGCGGCGCCGGCAAGAGCGGCCGCCCGATCCCGCCGCACCGCGACATGCAATACCGGGGCAACACGGTGACGACCACCATGGGCGAGTACACCTTCGGCGGCTCGGGCATGCCGTCGCAAATCCGCATGACCGGCGAAGACCTGCTGGCCGCGCCGGTGCGATTGACGGCCGGCGTCGCCGGTAAGCCGGTTTCGTTCGGTTTCCCCGCCGCGCCGAAGATCGTCCGGCAATCGGCGGGCGAGGCAGGCTTCTCGGGCGAATTGACGTCCCAGCCGCTTGCGGTGCGGGTGGCCAGCCGCATGGAGTACGACGGTTGCACGGAGATCACCCTTGATGTCCAACCCCAGGACGAGCCGACGGTCGACTACTTGCGTTTGGAAATGCCGCTTCGGCCCGAGCGGGCCCAGTTCCTGTGGAGCATGGCCCAGGATTGCCGGGCGAGCTGGCTGGCCGAGGATCTGCGCACCGGCGAGGGGGTTGTGTGGGACAGCTCCAACCGCGAGGGGTTCCAGATGACCGTGGGCACGTTCATCCCGCAGTACGTGGTCTCCGACTCGCTGCGGGGGCTGTGCTGGTTCGCCGACAACGACCGCGGCTGGGTGCCAACCGACGAAGTGCCGGCCGCCGAGGTGGTCCGGGTCGGCGGGGAAACCATCCTGCGCATGAACCTCATCGGCCGGCCGTTTCGGATCACCCGGCCGCGGCGGATCGTGTTCTACTTGCTGGGGCTGCCCGGGCGCCCGCTGCCCGAGGGTTGGCGCATCTACCACCGCGGCGCGAGCAACTTCGGCGACTACGTGGGCGACCCCGTGTTGAACTACTCGGCGCCCATGCCCAAGGACTTCGCCAAGGCACAGGACTTCATTGCCAACGGCACGCTCTACAACAAGGACGGCACCCCGAGCGGGCGCCGCTCGGCCAAGTGCCATCCGAACGTCGATTTTGCCCCCTGGCACGACACGCACAACTGGTTCAGAACGCCGGAGATCAACCCCAAGACTTTCGACTACTTCAAGCTCGAGTGCGGCGACGGCGCGTTCACGCTCACGATGATCGACTACAAGTGCTACCTGTGGAGCGAGTACGTGCGCCGCACCGATATCGACGGCGTGTATTTTGATACGCCCGAGCAGATGGGTTTCAGCTTCAACCTGAGCAACGGCGTGGCCTACCGCATCCCGGACGACCAGCCGGGGGCGGGCCAGATCCAGCCGGGCTATTCGATCTCCGGGTTCCGCGAGTACGTCAAGCGGGTCCGCGCCATCTTCACCGCCGGGGGGCGCGATCGACCCTGGATCGAAATGCACGCCACCCACGGACCCGTCGCCCCGTGTACCCCGTTCCTGGACGTGCGCACCGACGGCGAGCACCACCGTACGCCCAGCTCGGGCCACTTCATGCGGGCCTGGTCCCGGGCCCACCTGCGAGCCATCGACGTGCCGCCGATGTTCGGCATCGTTACCCGCTGGCTGGGCGGATACCCCTGGGACAACCGCATTCTCGGCGTCGACCCGCTTCGCACGAAGATCGGCGCCCTGTTGCTCCACGACGTCTTCACCGGCTGGGGCGACTTCGAGCGCACTACGCGGCTGTATCGCCCGGAGTACGAGTCGAACCGCGGGCCGGGGTTCGGCTTCAAGCAGCATCGCGTTACCGAGCGTCTGATCGCCCACGGGCTGAACCGCGCCGAGGTCGTCTACTATCCGTACTGGGACAACAAGCCGTGGGTGAAGGTCGTTGATCGCCGAGGCAAGCCGATCGACGGGATCATCGCCAGCCTGTGGCACGTCCCTTCGCAGCAAAAGGCCGTGGTCGTGGCGGCCAGCTACAACGAACGGACCGTCAAGGGGGCCCACCTTGAGGTCGATCTGAAGAGGCTCGGTTTGACGCCGACGGGCCGCGGCGAGCAACTCCTCGTACTCGACGCCGAGACGGGCGAGGCGACCACAAGCGGCCCTGCGCCCGACCACACAGTGCTCGACCTTCCCCCGCTCGACTTCGCCCTGGTGCTCTTCGCGCGTGTCGGGATGGGCGCGAAGCCACCGGTCGCCGAGGTGCCCATCCTGCCGACCGAGCGGCCCCGCATCGAGCCGCTGCCCTCGGCCGACGCGGTGCGCAACGAGCTCGCTGCTCACGGCCTGCTGGCCCCCGACGTGCGGCGCTACGGCGCGGAGAAGCTCGCCGAAGTGCTCTCGTTCGAGGCCCCGGAAGGCGCCGAAGTCAAGGTCGAGGCATTCCACGCACCGGCCCAAGACAAGGTGCTCGTCGTGCTGGCCAACACCGGCCAACGGCGATTCGACGTTCGCGCGATCGCGCTTAACCTCAAGAAGCTCGACATGATGCCTCAGGAGCCGGGCGAGAACCTGGTGGTGCTCAACCCGCGGACCACGGAGCTGCTCCAAGAGACGACGCACCGCAATCGCGGTCGTCTCCACGTGCGCGGCGGCGTGCGCAACCGCGAAATCGGCAAGATCGACACCCTCCGCCTGGAGCCCGGTGACGTCGAGCTGATCCTGTTTGCGAAGCAGTAGGGGGGCACGTGGTGGCCGCCTTGACCCGCTGGCCCATTTCGGACGGACCGCTGGTGAGCCTCGCGTGGCCTCAAGATGGGCAAGCCGGCAATGGCCTTCAAAGCGCAGTCTCCTTCGTTTGCGGATAGCGTCGGTACTGTTCTCCCGTCATTCCGCGCGGCTTGTGGGGGCGCTGCCAAACGATGATGTCGCCGTCGGGACCGCTTTGTGCCGTCCCACTTTCCACACGTGCGTGCTGAACGCGAGCAACGAGGTCGATATTGCGACGGCACAACTCGCACACGATGAAGTAATCGTCAAACAGGGCATCGGCGAGAATCACGTCACCGGGGTTGAAGGTGTCGTACATCTGTCGGAAGAGCGTCTTTTCGCCGGTCCCCTTATCCTTGTACGGCGCGATGGCCAAATCGTGACCGGCGCCCGTCGCCAGAGACATCGCCCACGATCGGGCGCTCGTCGTGCGAAAAGATGTGGCCGGTCCGGCCGGACAGGGACGTCTCGTGACAATCCCTATTGTCGAAGCGAATCCGTCCGATCATCGGCTTCCCGTTTGCGTCGCGTACGTGGTACCCAATCCGTTTTCCATCGGAATGCCAATACTCGTGGCCTACCGTTTCCTTGCCCGAGGTGGGCCGGCTCTTCCAAGTCTTGCCGGTATCAACGTCCAGTCCCCAAACCCGCTGGCCCACCAGATTCCAGGGACCCTCGTGGCAGAAGGTCAGCAGGTTCCGCTGCTTGGGCGACGTGTTGAGGAATGTGCGACGTCAGATGTGAGGCATTGCCCGACTCCTTGTCCCTCACGCGCCTATTGGCCCTCCCAACACTGCACGGTGCCGTCTTGCAGGGCCATGTAGAGCCGGCCATTGGCGGCGATCAGTCCGTCGAACACCGGGGGGGCGTCGAGGTCGCAGTGATGCTTGGTCTCGCCGTCCGTCCTCGAGACCGCCATCAGCATCCCGCCGCGCCGGCCGGCCAGGGCCGCCTCCTGCTCTCTTGTGGCCTCGATGACCTCGGGGTCTTGGCTGCGAACGTCCGGGCGCGTCTCGTCCAATACGTCGGGGGGACCGGCGGCAAACAGGGTGTCTCCGGCCAACACCAGGCCGCGGGCCAGGATCGGGACGTTCGTCTCCCAGACGGCCTTGTTCACGCCCTTCACGACAGGAGCCTTCTTGGGTTCGGCAAAGAGGCGGTACTCCATCGGGGAGGTCCAGTTGAAGTACTTCTTCTGCCGGCCGAAGCCGTAGACGTTCCGGTCGTCGCAGACGAGAATCCGCCCCGCCGGGGTGTTCTTGCCAGTCGTTGCGTAGTTGTGCCGGTGGCTGCACACGTCACCGTATATCCAGTAGGAACGGTGGAACCAGGAATCGTCCAGGAACCCGTAGGAGGAAAACAGGTGAGGCAGGGCCTCTCCCCGGATCCTCTCCTCGGGCCTTGGGCCGCGTGTATAGCGGATCACTTTGCTCCCCGGCAGCAGCTTCCTCTCGATCTTCTCGCCTCGAAGTCTGAAGACCCCGGCCCGCATGAACACGCAATCACCCGACGCGGCGAGGACGTCCGGCAGTCCGACGACCCGCTTTTCCTCGGCGCCGGTCAGGACGCGGCCGTCGTCGGTCTTGCCGTCGAACGTGGCGTGTGAGATGACCTCGCCCGTCTCGGGCTTCAGGCGGTACATCTGCAAGCCGCCGTCGAGGAAGGCGGAACGCCCCGCGACGAACCATGCCTCGCCGTTGCGGATGAGAATACTGCCGTGGATCGGCCACACCGACTCCAGTTGATCCCACGCCGTCAGGCGGCGGTCCTCCGCAACGGCGCGAAAACGCCACACCGACGCGCCGTCGGAGGCCCTCAGGCAATAGACGCAGCCGTCGCGGCTTCCGACCAGGACCGTCCCCTTGTAGACCGTCGGCGGGGAATCGATGCGGCCGTCGGTCGTGTAGGTCCAAAGCGGTTTGCCGTTATCCTCGTCGAGCGCGTATAGGGTGTGACGATGAACCGAAGCGACGTACAGTCTGCCGCCGGCGACGACCGGGGCGGAAAGCCTGCCTCCGATTGCCGCCGTCCATCGCTGTTCCAACGAGTCGGGAGCCGGGCAGGAGGCGACGCCGGTTCGGGCGGCGTCGTGACGGAACGTCGGCCAGTCGCCGGGCCTCGGTTCGTCGGAGGTCGTGACCTTGCCGAATGCCGGCCCCTTCGCAAGCTGATGCTTCGTCACGTCGAGGTCGGAAGGCACGCGAGCCTTCGCCGCGGCGACGGCATTAAAGCCGCAGAGCTTCATGTCCGCCGAGCACGCGCACTCGTGCATCGGGGCATAGAGCAGGCCGTTGGCCGGCATGATCCCGTACAGGCATTCACCGCGGATCCAGTGGTGGATCTTCCAGTGCCAGGAATCGAGATCGATGAACTCGACGCCTTCCTTCGACATCAGCAGGTAGTCGACCGTCGCTTTAGAAGGATAACACCGGTGGTGGATGAACCACACGGGATCCTCCACGTCCGGAATGGAATCGTAGACGAGCTTGCCGGTCGTCAGGTCGGTGCCGACCACGTGGTTGTTCTTCGGGTCGCGGGGCTTCAGCCAGGTTGAGAAGGGCGACAGCACCATGTTGTTCACCGCCAGGAGGTCCCCGGGCGACTGGTAGCCCGAGGTGTAGTGGGGGGCCTCCCAGAGGATCTCGCCGTCGTCGGCACGCAGCGCGACCATGGCCAGCGTCTCGCCCTTCATGTGCTGCTGGTATCCACGGCCGCCGGCAAATACGAGAATCCCTTGGCTGACGACTAGGCTCGGCATGTACCCGGTGGGGATGCCCTGTTCGGTATCGATCGCGGCGACCGGCTCGGAAACCCAACGCCGCGTTCCCGTCTTCTTGTCCAGCGCGACGATACGCTCGCTGTCGTGGAAGTAGAGCGTCACACCGTCGACGGCGAGCGTGCCGGGCAGGATCTTCGACGACGTCTGCCAGCGACTCTCCCCGCTCTCCGTGTCGATGGCGAGCAGTTTCCGATCCCAGCCTGTCCAGAGCTTATTGATCGGGTTGCCGGGGGCTCTTGACGGGTAGATGTTGACCGTCTC
>Ga0180438_10001179_pt1 | contig 47006 bp, 35 predicted proteins | sample SS_ome_12_FD_132455 | JGI IMG/M metagenome (GOLD analysis project Ga0180438, IMG submission 132455) | Hypersaline lake sediment archaeal communities from the Salton Sea, California, USA - SS_3_D_2 metaG | ecosystem: Environmental > Aquatic > Non-marine Saline and Alkaline > Hypersaline >...
AAATATTTTTTGGGGTAAGATATTCTGCCTTTTCATCGGTGAGGCGTGCCCATGAAAGAAATTCAAAGGCTCATGGAAAAGGGAAACGAGTTCCTTGGAACGAAGATTCCCATCATAAGCGGCGCGATGACCTGGATCAGTGACGAGAGGCTGGTGAGGGCGGTCAATGCTGCAGGTGCCTTCGGAGTGCTCGCAGGCGGGAATATGCGGACCGAGGAGCTCGAGCAGAAGATCAATGATCTCAAAGAGACCGAAACTCGCTTCGGAGTAAACCTCATTACCATTTCCACATCGTTGCTGATTCAGGAGTTTCTCTTTGAAGGGGAGGAGCTGCCGATCTTCATCGCAGGTGGGATCGTATCAGGGAGAATGATCCTTCATCTCCTCCTCATGGGCGCCTCGTGACACCGAAGTTCGATTCTTCCCTCCCGGTAATCCCGGTGAGAGCTCTGAAAAACAAAGGCATGATCAACTTTGCAAAGCTCGAGCTTTCACTGCTCGAGAAGCTCCAGAAGAACGAGATAGACAAGCCCGCTGTGCAGTATAAGGTGGAACAGTACTGGGCCGGCTCGCTCAGAAGGGCAGTGCAGGAGGGAGATGTGGAGTACGGATCACTGATGGCTGGGAAGTGCGTCGGGCTTGTGAATGACATCCTCCCGGTGAAGAAGATCATCGAGAGGGTTCGTGAAGAAATGGAGGATGAGCTCGGGAAGATACGCAGGATGCTTTCTGAAACGGGCTCCGGATGAGATAGAGAAATCTGAAAAGAAGGCCCTGGATCTCCCGAAGGGAAAAAGCTCTCGCTGCGGCAAGGGCTATTATCCACTTGAGCGTGCAGACTCCTCCTGCTGGATCATCTCCTGATCCCAACGGAGCTGCCTCAGGACACCCTGCGCAATATTCGTCAGGTGGTCACCCACCTTCTCCAGATTGTTTACGAAATCTGTAAAAAGGATTCCCGCAAGCAGGTTACACTTTCCTTCGTTCATACGCTGTATGTGCTCCTCCTTCATTTCTACCTGCATGCGGTTGAGACGTCCTTCAAACTCCAGCACGAGCATTGAAACGGAGCTGTTTGTGTTCATGAGCGCTTCGATGGTGTGATCGAACATGTTCGTAACGGTTTTTGAGATCTCCATCACCGCACACACTGCGGCATCGGTGAAGGCCAGCTTCTGATCGATTTTACGTTCCGCGAGCTCCAGAACATTGATCGCATGGTCTGAAACCCGCTCCACGTCATTCACTGAATGAAGGAGCACTGGAATCGATTCCGCGTCCGTCTTGTCGAGGTTCCGTTGGGAGAGCTCGACCAGGTACTGCGTGATCTCCTTCTGCAGGTTGTCAACCGCGTCCTCTCTCGCCCGTATCTTTTCAAAGGAGCCCTGGTTGCTGGTGAGAAGCCCTTCAATCGCATCGACGAGCGCATCGCGGGATATATGCATCATCCGCACGATTTCTCTGATGGCCTGTCTCAGCGCAACCGGAGGAGAATCCAGCAGGTGCTTTTCGAGATACATCGGACGCATCTCAACAGCACCGGGTTTCACCCTTGTCAGCCGAATGGTGAGTTTTTCCAGGAGCCCTATGAGAGGCAGGAACACGATAAAGGAGTTGATCACATTGAACAGGCTGTGGGCGAGTGCGACGTGAAGCATCACGTTGTTTGTCGTGACCGGCCCCGGAACCATCCACTCGATGAGGCGGGCATAGAGCCCCGTGTACACCGGGATGAACATGTAGCACACACCGATCACATTGAGGAGCGAGTGAGCCCGTGCGGCCTGCCGGGACGTGGTGCTTGTCCCGATCGAGGCGAGCTGTGCGGTAATCGTGGTTCCGATGTTGTCTCCGAGAATTATCGGGATTGCCGTCCTGAAGTCTATGAGGCCTGAGAAAGCCATGATTTGAAGGATTGCGATGGTCGCAGAGGAGCTCTGCAGGAGCATGGTTATGCCGATTCCTATCAGAATACCGAACAGGGGTTGAGTCCCGAAAGACAGGAGAAAAGTCTTGAGTGCCTCAGACTCTCTGAGAGGGGAAAAGGCGTCCTTCATGAAACCGAGTCCTGAGAAGAGGAGTCCGAATCCGAGGATGAACTGCCCCCATCGTTTTGTCGACTGCGACTTTCCCAACGTATGGAGCATGAAGCCAACACCGATCGCCGGAAGGGCGTAATTTGTGATTTTAAAGAGCGCGAAAAATGAAATCAGCCAGGCCGTAAAAGTTGTCCCGATGTTCGCGCCGAGAATTATGGAGATCGCCTGTCTGAGCGTCAAGAGACCGGCATTGACAAAACCGACTGTCATCACGGTTGTTGCGCTCGAGCTCTGAACGAGACAGGTGATTGCGGTACCGATGAAAAGCCCGATGATCGGCCTCTTTGTCAAAAGATCGAGAGTATTTTTCAACCGATCACCTGCGACTTTTTTCAGGCTATCCGACACGGTTTTCATGCCGAGGAAAAAGAGGCCGAGCCCTCCGATCAGGCTAAAAATCACCTCTTGTGTCATTGATCCTTCCTTTTTTTCCTGAGATACGGATTTTTGAAATAAAAGCAGCGTGTCTTTGATTGTAAATCAACCGTGAAAAAACACAAGCAGGAACTTCACCCGCGGTTATAAAATATGGAGGAAGAGGCCAATGAGAGGAGTGAGTGCGATACACTGCCGGTCCTTCCCTTCAAAGACCTCGACCTTGGAGTAGGTTCCTCCTGAAAAAAACCCGGTTTTAGACCAGGCTCATGATTTTTGATCGCAGGGTTTCCAAGAGCTCTCCATCTTTCGATGCCAGTATCTCCTTCACGAAAGCGGAACCCACCACCGCGGCGTGTACCAGAGGGGCAAGCTGCTCGATCTGTTTTTTCGATGATATTCCAAAACCGGCAAGCACTTTGCTCCCGGACGATCCTATTTTTTTTAGAAACGTAATATTGTGCATCCCGATCTCTGTGTAATCTCCGGTGATGCCCTTCCTGAGCGTTGCATAGAGGTATTCGGGTTTGAGAGAGAGCACGGTTTTCAGACGATTTTCTCCTATGGTCGGGCAGATGACCGGCACCACGCAAAGACCTGCTTCCGCTCCCAGTGTGTAGAGCCCTTCATCACAGCCTGGAGGGAGGTCCGGGATGATCAGGCCCTGCACCCCAGCTTCCTGCGCCTCCACGAGAAACCGCTCTATTCCCCGAAAGAACACGGTGTTCGCATACCCCATGATGAAAACAGGCAGCCCAGTGACACTGCAGATCTCCGATGCGAGGGCAAACCCTCCTTTCACCGTGAACCCCTGGCTGAGGGCGATCGTGCACGCCTCCTGGATGAGAGGGCCATCAGCCGTCGGGTCGCTGAAGGGAAACTGCAGTTCCAGGAATCGAGCGCCTCCTTCAGAGAGGACACGGGCGATGTCCAGGGAACTCTTCCTGTCAGGAAAGTACGCAACCAGATGAGCCATTATCTTATGGGACATATGCTTCCACCTCGTTTCTGAGAAAGTTTCGCCACTGTTCACCGTCGATTCTGTCTGCAAGAATAAAGAGATCCTTGTCTCCCCGTCCGGACATGTTTACGATCAGGCAGCTGTCTTTTGGAAGCTCCCCTGCACGCTTGAGCGCCTCTGCGCCAGCGTGTGCGGACTCGAGGGCGAATACCACCCCTTCTTGCTGTGCGAAAAACCGTACTGCATCCAGCGCTTCCCTGTCACTCACTCTGGTGAACTCGATTCTCCCGCACATGCCCAGATGAGCGAGCTGCGGTCCAATTCCAGGGTAGTCAAGACCAGCGGATATGGAGTGTGTTTTTCCCAGCTGCCCGTCATCATCGAGCAGAAACAAGGACTTGTAGCCGTGTACGATACCAAGCCTCCCTGTGCCGTTCATCCTCGCGGCATGCGCGCCGGCGCCGCTCCCGGTGCCTCCTGCTTCAACCCCGATGAGACGGGGCGCATTATGATCGATGAAAGGGGCAAAGAAACCGATCGCGTTCGAACCTCCGCCCACACAGGCAATGAGGGAATCGACCTTGAGCTTTCTTCTTTTTATCTCTGCAGCGACCTCCTCCCCGACGACCGACTGGAATTCCCGGACCATGTCAGGATAGGGGGAAGGGCCGAGCGCAGAGCCGAGCAGGTAATGGGTAGTCTCAAAGCTCGAGGCCCAGTCCCGCAATGCCTCATTTATTGCATCTTTCAGGGTGGCCGAGCCCCCGCTCACCGGGATGACATCAGCGCCGAAGAGCTGCATCCAGAACACATTCGGCCGCTGCCTCCGCATGTCGACCTCTCCCATGTAGATTTGGCACTCCAGTCCAAGCTTCGCGCACACCGATGCAGTGGCAACTCCATGCTGGCCTGCGCCCGTTTCCGCAATGACCCTTCGCTTCCCGAGCCGTTTTGCGAGGAGCGCCTGGCCGAGGACATTGTTGATCTTGTGCGCGCCGGTGTTCGCAAGCCCTTCGAGCTTTATGTAGATCTGCGCTCCTCCTGCCGCTCTTGTGGCGTTTTCAGCACACATGAGGGGGGTAGGGCGTCCGGCGAAATCTGCACGGAGCTTTGTGAGCTCACTGTGGAAGGTCGGACTCTTCATTGCCTCCTTCCACTCTCGCTCAAGCTCTTCCAGGGGAGCCCAGAGGAGCTCCGACACGTAGCGGCCGCCGAATGTTCCGAAGAAGTCACTGCGCAGCTTCTGCATTTCCTATCTCCTTGAAAAAGAGTTCCACCGTATGGTGATCCTTCACCCCGGGGGAGGATTCGAGCATGCTCGAAGCGTCCACAAGCTCAGGCCGGTAGCGCTCCATGATGCGACTCACATTGTGCGGACCGATACCCCCTGCGATCCAGAGGGGGTATTGCTTTCCCGCTTTTTCAATGAGTGCCTCCTGGATTTGTTTTCCGGTGCCCCCCGGAATTCCCGCAGCGTATGCGTCCAGAAGCACCCGTGGGCATCCGAACTTCGGGATCTCATCGAGAGAGCGCTCATCCTTCAACCGGAGTGCCTTGTAGTGCGGAAATGAGAAACGCGAAAGACCCGAAGGAGTTTCCCGACCGTGAAACTGGATTGCGTCCAGAAGGCCGGTTTCAAGGAATGCTTTGATTTCATCTTCGATTTCAAGCGGGTTTCCTCGGCTCACCACCACACCGACCTTCAAAACATCAGTCCCCTTGAGACTGGCAAGCAGGGACTCATTGGCCCTCCGGGGGGAGGGGGCGAACACGAAACCGAGCATGTCGGCCCCCGCCTCCTTCACACACTCCGCGTCTTCAAAACTGGTGATTCCACAGACTTTCACCAGTGGTCTGTTCGGTCTTTTTCGTGAGTAGAGCTTTCGCCAGAAGGAGCCGTAGAAAAGGGAAGCAAGCTCGGTGATCAGGTCCGGGTTTTTCATCACCGCTTCGCCAACCAGAAGGCCCTGGAATCCAGAAGCAAGGGCTTTTTCGGCATCTGCCTTCGTGCGTATGCCTGACTCGAACACGAGCCGTGTAGTCCAGTCGACTCCAGCCGCAAGCATGGCAGGTGCATCCGGATTCAGTTCGAAGCTCTCCAGGTCCCTGCTGTTGATACCGGTGAGCGAAGGCCGTATGGATCGTGCTTTTTCCAGGTCTTCCTCGTCGTGAATCTCCAGGAGCACCTCCATTCCTTTGTTTTTGCTCCATGCGTAGAGCCTCTGGAGCGCTTCACTGCTCAGTATCTTTGCGATGAGGAGCACCGCGTCTGCGCCGGCCCGAAAGGAGAGTTCCAGGTCCCTTTCATCCAAGATGAAATCTTTTCGCAAAACAGAAAGGTGGGGGAATGCCATCTTCACGGCAATGAGATCCTGCAGAGAGCCGCTGAAGTAGTCCATCTCGGTGAGCACGGAGATAGATTTTACACCGCGTCTGACATAGCCGTGAACCAGTCCCACCGCATCCACCTCTTGAGCGATTTTTCCCCTGGAAGGAGAGCTTCTCTTCAGCTCACAGATGACAAAGGGGTCATCGCCGAAAGGAACAAGGGGAACGAGCCTCCTTTCAGGGAGTTTCACCCCAAGCGCGGGTCCGTTCAACTGGATCTTTGCCCTCCTGCGGGCGACGATTTCCTCAAGTATTCGCATGGACCTTCTCCATCGGTGCGCTCGAGACTTCCCTCGAGATCTCCTCTATGCTTCGCACCTTCTCCAATACCTTTCCTGAAGAAAGGGCTTCTCCTGCAATCATGTACCCCTCCTCGATGCTCGAGGCGAGACCGAATACATAGAGCGCTGCACCACTGTTGATCAGCACCGCCTCCCTGATCGGCTTCGGGCCTTCCCCCTCCATGAGACTCCAGGCAATGCGAGCGTTCTCTTCAGGGCTTCCTCCCCTGAGATCATCTCTGCTGAAGGCCGGAATGCCGATTGCGGATGGATCGAAGAGCTGCTCGCTCACGTTTTCCCCTTCCTCGGCCTGAACGATGCGGGAGGGTGAGGAAACGGAGATCTCGTCGAACCCGTCGAGGCTGCGTACGGTGAGCACACGCTTTTTCCCGAGGAGCAGGGCTGCCTCGGCGACTGGCCGCAGGAGCTCCTCTGAAAAAACTCCGACAAGCTGGTACTCGGCATCGGCAGGGTTGACGAGGGGACCGAGCAGGTTCATCACCGTTTTTATACCGAGCTCACGCCGAACCCTGGCTGCGTTCTTCATGGAGCTGTGGTACAGGGGTGCGTACAGGAAAGTGAACCCGGTTCTTTTGAGAAGCGCAAGCGCCTGCGCCGGAGAAAGCTCAACAGGGATGCCCATTGCTCGATAGAAATCAGCGCTCCCTGAGCGGGAGCTTATGCTCCTGTTCCCGTGCTTTGCGACCGAAGCTCCGCAGCTTGCTGCCACCAGTGCTGCCATCGAGGAGATGTTGAAGCTCCCGGTTTCATCGCCACCGGTGCCACAGGTATCAAGCAGAGGACCCTCAAATCGTATGCTCTGTTTTTTTCTCTTCAACACAGAAGCAAAGCCTGCGATTTCATCTGCAGTGATACGCTTTGTGTTGAGCGCGGTCAATACGCCGGCAATCTGGCTCTCCGTGAGCTCACCGGCAGCCATTTCCTCCATGAATACGCACGCCTCCTCCTCTGAGAGGTCCTCTCCTGAGAGGATGCGCGTGAGATACCCGCTGACGTGAAAGGGCGTTCTTCTATAGTGAAGAAAATTCATGAGTATCTTCTTCCCGTGCTCCGATGCAATCGACTCGGGGTGAAACTGGATTCCCTCAACGATATGCTCCTTGTGGCGTACTCCCATAATTTCACCGTCCTCTGCGACCGCGCTGACTTCGAGTTCCGGCGGAAGGGTGTCCCTGTCGATTGCAAGAGAGTGGTAGCGGGTGAAGCAGGCCGCAAGAGGGAGGTTTCTGAACAAACCCCTGCCGTCGAGAGTAATGCGTTCTGTTTTTCCATGCACGATGCGCCTCGAGCCCACTATCCGGGCCCCGTAGGCGAACCCGATTGCCTGATGTCCCAGACAGATGCCGAGAATTGGAACTTTTCCCGAAAAGTGTCTGATGAGCTCCACACAGATGCCGGCTCCTTCCGGTCTGCCGGGACCAGGAGAAATGATGATTCCCTCAGGGGCCATCCGTTCGATGTCCTCGATGCATACGCGGTCGTTCCGGACAACGGTAAGCTCCTTGCCGCTCTCTGAGACCAGATATTGATAGAGATTGTAGGTGAAGGAATCGTAGTTATCGATTAAAAGGTACATACGCTATACCTCCACTCCCAGTGATTTACCCAGTGCACCCAGTTTGGAAGATGTCTCCTCATACTCACGCTCCGGCACCGAATCGTACACGATGCCGGCGCCCGCCTGGAGGACAAGGATATCGTCCATCTTGAGGGCACTTCTGATTGTGATGCAGGAATCCAGGGTTCCTCCTGGCTCCACATATCCGACGATTCCCGCGTAAAAGCTCCGGGTGGCTGTTTCGATTCTGTCGATGATCTCCACAGCCTTTATCTTCGGGGCTCCGGAAACCGTTCCTGCAGGGAAGGTTTTTCTCAGGGTCTCGATTCCCTTTACCTTCTCGCCGAGAACAGCTTCGACCTGGGAGACGATGTGCATCACGTGGGAGTAGCGCTCCACGCTCATGAACTCGGAAACATTGACACTCCCGGGCTCGCAGATACGGCCGAGGTCGTTCCGGGCCAGGTCCACGAGCATCAAATGCTCGGCCCGCTCCTTCTCGTCTGAGAGCAGCTCGCGTTCCAGAGCGAGATCCTCATGTCGGTCTTTCCCGCGTTTGCGTGTTCCTGCAATCGGCCGCATCACTACCTTTGTTCCGTCATACTTCACATGCAGCTCCGGCGAGGAACCGAATAACTGAAAGCTTCCCATATCGAGGTAGAACATGTAGGGGGAGGGATTTATGGACCTGAGCCTCCGGTAGGCCTCGAGGGCCGGGATTTCCGTTCGGAGCACGAGCCGTCTGGAGAGCACACCCTGCAGAAGGTTGCCCTTTACGATCTCCCTTCGAACCCTGTCGACGCCATGAAGAAAGCTGTCCCGCTCTTTCTCCTTTATGAGCGGGATGCAGCTGTAGCTCTCGAGGCTCCGGTTCAGATAATTGAAATCGAGATCGTGAATTCTCTCCTCTATTTCCCGTACCTCCCGCTCAAGATTGATTCTGTACTCGCGGTAGTTGAGGGCGAGTATGTTGATCTGGTCCGTGTAGTGGTCGAATACGAGAAAGGAATGACCGAATATGAAATGCGCGTCTGGAACGCCGATCGTGTCCTTCTTCTCTCTGAAGGTGAAATCATCGAAAAACCGTGCGTATTCGTAGCTGAGGTACCCAACACCTCCGGCAGGGAAGGGGAAGTGGTACTCGGTCGAGACATGCTGGTTCGCGAAGTAGAGGAGGACCTCCAGAATATCCTGCGCTTTTGTTTTCAGCTGGTATACCTTTCCATCCCGGGTGATGAAGAACCGCGCTCCCTTCTGGAAAACCGAGAAGGCTTCCCGTATCAGCAGAATCGAGTATCGCCCTTTTCCGCTCCCGAAGGCCGCAGACTCCAGGAGCACGCGCGCCTTCAGTTTCCGGCTCAGTGAAAAGGGAGTGAATTTTTCGCCGTGTATGCTTTTGAGTAGAACCTTCTGTTCCTGAGTGCTTACCCGCACCATTGCGTCCTCCATTGAATAAGATTGGAAAAAAAAGGCCGCTTGACCTCGGGTGAGGTCGAGCGGCCTGATACAATTCAGGCCGCAAATCCTGGCGTTCGGCTGCCAGGACCTGCGGCCTGCTACTAGAGCATAGGGGTCCCGGCTAACGCCAGAACCACCACCAGTAATTGTTCGAACAGTTAGATATCATTTCCCGTAACTTTCTTTCAAGAGTTGAGATGAATGATACCATGAATAATAAAATTGTCAAGATATTTCTTTTCGCACTATCAGCGAATCCCGCTCTCCCGAACAGCATGTTTCCTCCGAGCTGCCCGAAGCAAAGGGAATGGTTTCGCACTTTCTATTGATTACGGCCTGACGAAATCGTTGAATCGCTTTTCTTCACCGATGGAGGTGTGCTCCCCGTGCCCGGTGTAGACCTTTGTATCGTCCGGAAGGGTGTAGAGCCTCGTCCGTATGCTTTTTTCGAGCTCAGGAAAGGAGCCTGTGGGGAGATCCGTTCTCCCTATCGAGTGGTAGAAGAGCGTGTCACCCGAGAAAAGCAGGGTGCCCATTTTAAAGCAGATGCTGCCAACCGTATGTCCCGGGGTGTACATAACCTCTATTGTTTTCGTATCGAATTGAAGTGTGTCCCCGTCCCTGAGCAGGAGATCGGGCGCCATTGATATAAAGGGCCTGTCGACCATGATCGAAAGGTTCAACTCCGGATCGAGGAGCATCGATGCATCGTGCTCGCCCACTGCGAGTCTTGTGTCATAGTGGGATTTTATCTCGTTGTTTGCAGCGATGTGGTCGTAGTGTCCGTGCGTGTTGAGAACGAAGCGGAGCGTTCGCTTTCCGATGAGGGGACCGATGACATTGAAATCTCCGCCCGGGTCGATGACGATGGCCTCATCCTGATTTCTGAGTATGTAACAGTTTGCGGTGAGAAGACCAAGCGTGCGGGTGATTATCTCCATTGAAAAATCCTTTGTGAAATCGTTCGGCTCAACCCCGGGATATTTTCTTCTCCCTTGTGTTGAGAATGAGCGTCACTGGACCGTGATTGATGAGCTTCACTTCCATGAGCGCCCTGAACACACCCTCCTGCACGACGATACCCTGTTCCTTGAACTTTTGGATTATCAGTCTGTACAACGGCTCTGCGTACTCCGGCTTGGCTGCCTCTGTGAATGAAGGACGACGGCCTTTTCTTGTGTCTCCCAGGAGGGTAAACTGAGACACCACGAGTATTTGCCCATTGATATCCAGAAGCGATTTGTTCAGATGGCCCTGATCGTCGGTGAATATGCGAAGATTGACGGTTTTCTGGACCAGGTGTGCTGCGTCCTCAGGCCCGTCATCTGTAGCGATCCCCACAAGGAGAACAACCCCCTCCCGTATACCGGATACCTTTCTGCCTTCTGCCCAGATCTCTGCGCTGCTCACCCGTTGTATTACACCTATCATGGGAGCTCATTTTTCTTTTGAAAGTTCTTCTTTCCGTTTCACTGTTTCTTTGATCACATCCTCTGCGATTTTTCCGCTGATAGGCTCATAGTGGGAAAATTCCATTTCGAATGATCCTGTGCCCGAGGTCATCGCTCTCAGCTCTATGGCGTACTTGAGGAGCTCCGCGGCAGGAACTTTCGCCTTGATCATCTGGATACCACCGCCCACGTTGTCCATTCCCAGCACCCTGCCCCGTTTCGAGTTGAGGTCGCTCATTATATCGCCGGTATACTTGTCGTCCACATACACACGAAGGTCCATGATTGGCTCTAGCAAGGTTGGCCTGGCTTTCTCCATTGCAAGCTTGAATGCCTGTCTCCCTGCGATTTTAAAAGAGAGCTCGGAGGAATCCACTTCGTGGTAGGAACCGAAAACCAGGGCGACCTGTACATCGACAACCGGGTAGCCTGCGACAACCCCCTCCTCCATCGCCTCTCTCACACCCTTTTCCACACCCGGGATGTACCCTTTCGGTATCACTCCACCGACTATTTTGTCGAGGAATTCGAACCCATCACCCCTCTCCCTTGGCTCTATTTCCAGAAAGACCTGGCCGTACTGTCCGTGGCCGCCGGACTGCTTCTTGTGCTTGTAGTCCGCCTTTGCGGGGGCTGTTACCGTTTCACGGTAGGCAATCAGAGGGGTGGAAGTGATCACCTCTATCCCATTTTTTTCCTTTATGCGGGAGAGTATGATATTCAGGTGCTGCTCGCCCATTCCCGAGATGACGTTCTGTTTGGTTTCATTGTTGAATTCCACCTTAAACGATATGTCTTCCTCAGCAGCTCTCTGCAACAGAGAGTTCAGCTTGTCTTCTTCCTTCTTGTTTTTCGCCTTTATGGCAAGACTGAAGATGGGATTTGGCAGTTTCATTTCATGAAGCTTCACTTTCCTGTCCAGTGAGGAGAGCGTGTCACCTGTTTCAGCATAAGGGAGCTTGGTGAGCGTTATGATATCGCCTTCCTCCGCACTGCGGTTCATGGGCATCTGGTTTTTCCCGAACGGAAGGAACAGCTTGGAAAGACGCTCCTTTTGTTCGCGCGTGCTGTTCATCACATCTTCCTCCGACCTGACAGCTCCTGTTAACACTCTGAAGAAAGAAATCTTTCCGGCAAACTGGTCAATTATCGTTTTGAATACCACTCCTGTGAAGGAGGCATCTTTGCTACACGCAATTTCAATTTCCTTGGACTCATCGACATAGTCTCGCACCTTGATCTTTTCTCTGAAGTTGGAGGGAGGTGCAAGCAGGATGATACGGTCAAGGGCTTCAGAAACTCCTCTGTTCAGTGAACAGGAGCCGAACAGAACCGGAAACGCATTCCGCTTCCGAATCATCTCCATCAGTCCACTGCTGATTTCAGCATCGCTGAGTGTCTCTCCTTCCAGATACTTTTCGGTCAGCTCATCGTTGGATTCTGCAGCGACCTCGACGAGAGCGCTTTTCATCTCCTGGGCCTCATCGGTGAGCTCCTGGGGGATTTCCTGCTCCTTTCCCTTTTTCTTTCCTGCTTCGTAGTGGTAATATTTCATCTTTATGAGGTCAACCACACCGCTGACATCCTGTCCATCACCCACTGGTATCTGAACGGGAAAAATATGGGCCTTCAGGTTGGTGCGCAGGTTTTCCAGAACAGTTTTGTAGTCCGCATTTTCCTTGTCAATCTTGTTCACATAAAAGAGCACAGGGAGCCCCATGTTCTGGGCTCTACCCCAAAGCTTGCTAGTCTCTATCTCGACCCCGTTCACTGCATCAATAATGAGGAGCATCGAATCTGCACCATAGAGAGCAGAGACAACTTCCCCTGCGAAATCTGCCGAACCCGGAGTGTCCAGGAAGTTGAGCAATGAATCGCCGTAGCTTGCACTGAAGACGGATGATTTAATTGAGATTTTTCTTTTGATTTCCTCCTCATCGAAATCGCTGAGAGATTTTCCTTCGTCGACTTTTCCAAGTGTGTCCACAATTCCCATATTGAAGAGTGCCGTATCGAGAAAGGAGGTCTTTCCCACTGAGGTGTGTCCGGTGAGAGCGATGTTGATTTTCTTCATTAAAACATCTCCTTTGGCTGGCTTTTGTATGCTCAGAATACTGCCACACAACTGTTACAGTCAAGTGATTAATAAGATCGCGGTTTGTTCGTCTCTCTGGTATTGAAATTTAGAGTTGCGTGTATTATGTTAATGGTATGAAACAAAACGTCTTGAAGATATTACTCCTGTCTGCAGTCGCCCTCACCGCCATGATGTCCTGCGTGTCTCCACCGATCCAAGAGAGAAGAATCGTCGAGAAGGTGGACATCAAAATACTCGATGAATTCGATACATCGGTGAAGGATGGAGACTTCTATGGCGCTTCCGGTTCTTTCATCGAATTTATTGCCTGCTGCGAAGACGAGCGGAAATTCGACATGATTCAGAGAATCGAGGAGCTCTACAGAGAGAAAGTCGCCCAGACAAAGGACCCGCTCTCTGTTGTTGAATACACCTACTCCTTCATCAATCTTGCCCATGGATTTGTCGATGAAGAGAAACTGAACGTGTACCGGGATGCGCTCACACAATCGATCGACAACTACATCGAGGCCGACTTGAAGAACAAATCCGATCTGGAAAAGGCGTCCCTGCTTCTCAACCTCAGCAATTATGCTCCTGGTTATCCGCGGATTTACAGTTCACTGGCCCAGCTGTTCATACTGAGAGAAAACCTGCTCCTCGCACAAAAATATTATGAGCTTTCCCTAAAAGCGACAGGGGAGGGAACTGATCCCGGATGGGACGATTTGCGCTATGAGTTATCCGATAAAATCGAAGCTCTTCAGTCGCGGTTCTTGAGCAGGGAACAGAAGATAGAGATTGAAGATACCATTAAAAGCAGTGTGAAGATCATGGTGGACAGGGGGATACGAACAGAAAGCGGGGTCAGTGTTCCTGACCAGCTCCTGGGAACCGGGGTCATCATAGAAGGGAGCGGGTATGTCCTCACAAATTACCACATAATAGAATCAAGCGTTGATCCGAAGTACGAGGGCTACTCAAAGGTCTACGTCATCCCGGGAAAGGACGAAAGCGAGCGGTTTGTAGCGAAGATCCTCGGGTATGATAAAGTGTTCGATCTTGCCCTGCTGAAAATCGAAAAGACGCTGGAGAGCCGCATCAAGTTTGGTGACTCGGACGTGCTCAAACAGGGTGAAACGGTCATGGCCATCGGGAACCCTGCAGGGCTCACGAACACAGTGACATCGGGTGTGATCAGCTCTACAGACAGACCTTTTCTGCAAATCGGGAAGATCGTCCAGATTGATGCGTCACTCAATCCGGGAAACAGCGGAGGTGCTCTTATCAACGGCGATGGATATCTCGTGGGAATAACTTTCGCGGGTCTTGCGAACTTCGAGAATCTGAACTTTGCTATCCCCTCGAACCTCGTTCTTTCCGCTCTCTTCCGTCTTTACTCCGAAGGACAGGTGACAAGGAGCTGGGTAGGATGCTCGGTGGAAGAGCGTGAGGGCAGAATCGCAATCCATTACATTGTTCCTGAGGGACCTGCTGATTATGCGCGATTGCTGGTCGGCGATGTGATAAAGAAGGTCAATGGAATTCCGGTTTCTGAAGTGCAGGATATTCAGAAAGCGGTTGCGAACAGGGACCATCCGTTGATAGTGGACCTCACCATTGAAAGAAAAAATAGAGAAGAGGAGAAGCGGCTGCTCCTGACAGAGCGTCCGTTGATTCCTGCAGTATATGTGTGGAATCGTGATGCCCAGGAGAACATCATTACCCCTCTTTTTGGAATTGTGATGACCAAATCAGACAGCTCGAGGAAGAGGGATTACCTGGTCACGAGAGTGGTAAACGGCTCAGTTGCATCCTCTGCAGGCATATCAGAAGGCGACATGATCAAACTGAGAAATTTAAAATACGAAGAGGACTATGAGGTCTTTCTTCTCTCCATGGAGCTGAAATCCAAACGGTTCGGATATTTGAACAAGAGCCTGGTACTGTACAGCTACAGTCAGGTGAACAGCTTCATTTGAGCTGAGACCTCCCAAGACGGGTCTCTTGATCTCTACTCCTCATCCGAGAGGCAGCGCTCTATCCACGCTTCCGAAAGCTCACGGTACTCCTCCACCTCTTTTGCGAGAATGAAGTATTTCAACGCTGAGGACTTGTTCCCAAGATAGTACTCGCACTGTCCGATGTAGAAATGTACAAGGGCAGCCTGGCTCTGAGGGAGACTCCGGCTGCTCATGAGGGAGGAGAACTCATCGATCGCCCTCCTGTAATTCCCTTTGTAAAAGTTATTCCTGAGGTTCCGGTCTATGAGCTCGCCCGTCGTTATCTCTCTTGCCTGTCGCTTCGGTGGTTCCTTCTTTGCTACCTTCAAAGTGAAGGGATCTCTGTTCGTGTTCTGCCCATCTATTACGTTCCTGTTCTCCACACCGAGTCTGTTTATGGTGGTCACTACAAAGAAGTATGGAGTCCTTGCGGTCACAGGAACCAGAAATCGGTTCTCACTTTTCATGCTGGAAAAGTGTTCCTTTTCGGAAAGATCTGTAATTTTTTCTTTACCGAGGTACAGGTTGTAAAAAGCTGCCTGTGTTTCAGATTCGAATGACAGTTGGGCAGTTTCCGCATCGAGCTGCTTTATTTCAAGACTCTTTATTGCAGGGGGAAATGGGGCATAATCCACCGGATGCAGCGTGACATTCTGGAAAGGAACAAAATAGAGCTGCTCCTGGCCCCCTTGCACTGCAGTGACTGCATAGGTATAACTTCCATCTGTCGGCGGATGGTCGGTAAATGGCAGCTCTTCTTCTCTGATTTCTGCAACGAGAACTGAATTGATGAGGTCCCGAGACCTTGTGATAGGCGTTTTCGCTCTGTAGATCCTGTAGGTCACGATCTCGTTCTCCAAAGGCTCGAAGTCGATGCGTATATCGCCTTCGATGTATCGCACGCTGATGAGGGTTGGATAGATCTGCGCGTCCGCAGGAAGGGTGGAAGCGTACACGAAAAAAAGCATAACCAAGAGCGCAGCAGGGGAACGCCTGAAACTTTTCATATTTTTGATTATCGGCACCGGGCGTTGAATCGTTGATTGCTGTCTGGCATTTCTCCGGAACACAGGGAGCGTGGCACGGCTATTTGATCGCCCGTTTGATATCTTCGATCCTGTCGGTTTTTTCCCAGGAGAACTCTTCCCTGCCGAAGTGTCCGTACACGGCTGTTTTCGTAAAAATGGGTTTTCTCAGGTCGAGATTCTGGATGATACCCTGAGGGGTGAGATCAAACACTTTCTGTATTGCGCGAACGATGGCTTCATCGTCGACCTGACCGGTGCCGTGGCAGTCAACGCTCACGGATACAGGTTTTGCGACACCGATTGCATAGGCAAACTGAATTTCCACTTCTGTAGCGACCCCAGATGCAACGATATTCTTGGCAACATAACGAGCCATATATGCGGCGCTCCGATCGACCTTTGTGGGGTCCTTCCCTGAAAAACATCCTCCCCCGTGACTGCCGAACCCGCCATAGGTGTCTACCATGATCTTCCGTCCGGTGAGCCCTGTATCACCGTGCGGTCCGCCGACCACAAACCTGCCCGTTGGGTTGATGTGGTAGGTGATTTTTTTTTCATCGATAAATTCAGGCGGAACTACCTTTTTAATCACCTTTTCGATCATGTCTTTCCGGATTTCCTCGTAGGTAACCTCTGCGGAGTGCTGGGTGGACAGTACGATGGTGTCGACTCTGACGGGTTTTCCGCCTTCGTATTCAACAGTAACCTGAGACTTGCCGTCTGGTTTGAGATATGCGATTTTTCCTGATTTTCTCAAGTCTGCAAGGCGGAGGAGTAGCTTGTGGGCAAGCATGATCGGAAGGGGCATGAGCTCAGGAGTCTGGTTCACCGCATAGCCGAACATCATGCCCTGATCACCTGCACCCATTTCATGGTGCAAACCGGTCCCCAGAACCCCCTGGGCGATATCGGGGGACTGTTCGTCGATGCTGGTAACTACTGCGCAGGTTTCCCAGTCAAACGCGAGCTCAGGCTCTGTATACCCGATAGACTTGATTGTTCCACGTATGATTTTCGGGATATCAACATATGCTTCCGTGGTCATCTCCCCTGCAACAAAGGCCAGTCCGGTCGTGACGAGCGTCTCACAGGCGACCCTTCCTTTGGGATCCTGCTCCAGGACCGCATCGAGAACGGCATCTGAAATTTGATCTGCAATCTTATCAGGATGACCTTCGGTAACTGATTCCGAAGTGAATAGATGATGTGATTGGTTCATGAACGCCCTTCTCCTTCTGCATGAATTTCATAGGCGCCTAAAATTATTCCTAAAATTTGAATTGTCAAGTGATTTTCTCTCCCACCCAACCTTGGGGATGCACTTGTTTTGCCTTGACTGGTTTTTAAAGAGGGTAGTATTTTCTTAGACAAAACTTACATGGGACAGGATTACAGAGCAATCGGCATTTTTGATTGTGGCGTTTGGAGGTCTCACTGTCGCGGTTGCTGTGAGGCAGCTTCTCACTTCTGAACGGATCTACTATTTCAGCGACGTGCTCCACCTACCCATATGGATCCATGTCGAGTACTATGGTTCCGGAGTTCACAGAGGCTGCTGTTCGTTTTCTGGTCAGTTAAGATAGAGGAGAAAAAGATGAATTGGAAAAGAATATTACTGTATATGCTCGCTGGACTACTGTTCGCATCACCCATTTCTGCAGTGATCGTCAACGGCATTGCGTGTAAGGTAGGCAAGACGATCATCACCATCCATGAGTTCAACGTCGCCTATGAGAGGGAAAAGACCCAGGCGCTCCTCACGGGTCTCCCTGTTCCGAGTAAAAAGACTGTGATGGATAAACTCGTAGATAACCTGATAATGAAAACGGAGGCAGAGGACAAAGGGATTGTGGTAACCGCTGACGAGCTCAATGAACTTGTTGGAGAAGTTCGACGTCAGAACAGGCTTTCAGAAGAGGAATTTCTGGAAGAGCTCAAAAAAGAGAAGATGAGCATCGACGATTTGAAGGAGATGATAAAAACAGATCTGCTGAAAAACCGTCTCATCAGTCTGTTGATTGGGGAGAGGGCGAACCTGGTGACGGATGAAGAGGTTGCAGATTTCTACAATGATCCTGCAAACAGGAAGTTTTTCATCACCCCCGCATCGGTAAGTATCTCACAGCTTTTTGTAAAGGTTCCTGAAGATGCACCTTACAAGACTGTCATGGAAATCAAAGCATTGGCTGCAGAAATCGCACAGAAGGCGCGTGAGGGGACGAGCTTTCAGGAATTGCAGCAGGAATATATTGAAAAAGGACTGCAGGTGAAAAACGTTGGTTCTCTCGGCTCATTCACACAGCTGCAGCTTGCAAGCCGGTTCCCGGAGGATGCGGTGGAGACTATCTTTTCCACCGAAGCGGGCGGAGTTACCCCACCTCTGTGGTCCCTTGACGGGTACTCTATCATTAAGGTGGAGGATCGCAAGGCTGAAAAGCTCCTCTCCCTGGAAAGTGCGCAGGCAAACATCAAGAGTTTCCTTCTCAGGAAGAAAGGGGAGGATTTGTTCAGCAATTGGCTTGCTGTGAAGAGAAACGCGTTGAATGTCGAATACATGATTGACTTGGAGTAGACTTTGGGTTCCAGACGAAGTGCACGGATAATAGCGCTTCAGGCTCTGTATCAGATAGATATCTGCGAAAAATGCGTGGATGACGTGTTGGGTTTCGAGTGGCTCCAGAAGGAGTACGACAGCAAAACACTCGGTTTTGCCGAAACACTGGTACGAGGTTCGATGGAGCACCGAAGCTTTATCGATTCTGTCATCATGACACAGCTCGAGCACTGGGACCTGGGTCGTCTCTCCTATGTGGACAGGGCAATCCTCAGATTTTCGACCTATTCTCTTTTCTTCCAGGATGATGTACCGGATACAGTGATAATAAATGAAGCAATCGACATTGCGAAAATTTTCGGAACAGACGATTCATATCGGTTTGTAAACGGTGTCCTGGACGGTATTCGGAAGGAAAAGGAGAAACGCAAAATTTGAAAATACCGCGTAAAAGGCTCATAGAGATTCTTTTCGCAGGTGCCCTGATACTACTCGGACTTGCACTCTATATCACCCTCTCACGGGAACAGACGGGGAAACCTCCTTCTGTTGTCGATTATAGAAACACACAGTTGAATGAGGCGCTGACTGCCTACCGTATGGAGAAGCTCGACAGGGCTGAGATGCTTTTCCTGAAGGCGATCGACTCCACCAGGAAAAGAAGGGAAAAGAGCATTGCATATCTGTACATCGGGAATATTTACTTCAAACTTGGAAACTTCTCGCAAGCAGTCGAATTCTATGAGAAATCGCTCTCCTTTGATGGGAAGAATATCAATGCGCTCTACAATTCCGCACTTTCTTTTCTCAGGAACAGGGAGGAGGACAGAGCGCTCAAATATGCTCTGAAAGCATTGGAGGTGGATGGCGCGTTCGTCCCCAACCTGATTTTGCTCGGGAACATCTTTTACGCAACCGGAAGATACACGGATGCGCTCGCAGTTCTGGAGAAGAGCGAAAGCTCAGAACCAATCGTGCGCTTTAACATCGCCTGTGCGGCCCAGAGAGCTTCACAGGTTCTCAAGGCGCAATCTCTCTTTACCGAGGTCGTCACCCGGAACGAAAGTTCTGCGAGCCTCAGGGGACTCGCGTGTATAAAACTGTATGAGCTCACCATGGAAACGGATTACCTCCGTAAAGCTCTCGATGTATTCCCTTCGAGTCCGGCACTGAGGTACAATTTGGCGCTGAGGCTCTACTCTCAAGGACAGTTCGGCGAAGTGTCCTCGCTCCTTCGATCGATAATCGGTCATGTGGATGCTCCAGAGGTGGAATGGCTCTACGGCAGGTCTCTCTTCATGGGTGGATACCACCGGGAAGCCCTGGACTTCTACACGGATGTGTACAGAAGGGAGATGTCCAGGGAAGACATGTCCCTTCCGGAGGGAGGAAGCCGCACCGCACAGATCATGGGCGACATCTACCTGAAACTCTCTGAAACTGCAAACGCACGGGTCTATTATGAGCGCGCCATGGCAAATACTCCCAATACTCCCGTGTTTCTCAATCTTTTCCGGATAGCCCTCAGGGAAGGCGACCTTGGGAGGGCACGAGCTCTTTGTGCACATGCCCTGAGCATCGACAGAGAGGATCCAATTCCCTACATGTGTGAAGCGGAGATTTCTTTTCTGGAGGAAGATGCTGCAGCAGCGCGGCAGAGCCTTGAAAAGGCGATTCTTTTCTCAAGAGAAAGCCCTGAGGATCTCATGAAGATCGCTGCGATTTACGAGCAACATGGGATGTACCCGAATGCAGTGCAGATCTATCAAAGGATTCTCAGCATAGATCCCGGTTTTACGCAGGCCAGCGCAGGAATTGCAGAAGTCTACGCGAAGACGGGCCATGGAGACAGGGCGATACGGGTCATCGAAGGAATCGATATCGCTTCCTGCGACAGGGAGATCGCCTATGGGGTCATGCTCCTGCATGCCCGGGTCGTGGAGGATGGGGAAAGGGCGAAACTGTTGAAAGAGCTGATACGTCAGTTTCCCGATAGATACGAAGCGTATTTGAATCTCGGGCTTTTTCTCATAGAGAAAGGGGAATACACGCAAGCCGAACAGACAATGGCGCAATGTCTGGAAAGGATCGGGCGAATCGATGAAAGTATTCTTTCCAAGCTCCATGCGCTCCTGGGTGTTTCACAGCTTTTTTCCGGAAAAGAGGGAGCGGCAATCGAAGCGTTCAGCAGGTCCAGGGAACTCGATGCAGATAACGAGATACCGGTTTTCTACCTCCGGTTGATCGGAAACCGCAGTTCGTTATTATGAGCGAAACTTGAGGAGGGAATCGCGATCTCGGGTGCGTCAGGGGCGATGATCCGTGCGACTTTCCTTTTCGCAATTGTGTTTATGTGGTATAATTAGAGTTTGGGAAGGACTATGAAGCATCGAAGAAATCACTTTACTTATAATTTGGATCAAATACAATATATGCATGGTCGATAATATAATGGGTCGCAAATAACGATAGAATCAATATGAAAGTAAACAAGAACAAGAGAATTTCACTCGATGCAGACAGCAAGAACCTCATCAAGGTCCGGGAGTTCGTCGTAAAAAACGGCAGGAAGATGGGGCTCACCCCGAAACAACTGAGTGAGATAAAACTTGCCGTCGATGAAGCCGTGTCCAATATCATCCGGCATGCCTATATAGGGAAAAAGGGCGGCTTTCAGGTCGAGATGACGCAGCTTGAAGACGCTGTCCAGATAGACATAAAAGACCAGGGTGTGGAGTTTGACTGGAACTCTGTGCTGGAGCCCGACCTCTACAAATACGTCGAAACAAGGAGAAAGGGAGGTCTGGGGATATGGCTCATCAAGAAGCTCATCGATGAGGTTGAGTATCAGCGGGTCGAAAACAACAATATCCTGACCATGAAGGTGTACCTGGAGCCGGGTGAGGCTGCAGCATATGCACGGGGGATCAAGTCCCGGTTTTCCATACGTGTCAGGTTCGCCCTGTATGCGATCGGTCTCATAAGCGCGCTGATCGTGGCCGTATACGTATTTGGTTCTAACTACCAGGAACAGTCAATCAAAAACAAGTTCACGGACAGGTATAGATCTGTCACTGAACAGGTTGCAGAAACTGCCATGGATCTCATTCTGAAAGAGGATGACCTGGCCCTGGTGAACCTCGTGTCCTCGGTGAAAAATAGCGAAACTCCGATTGACTTCATCATAATCACCAACAGTGAGGGAACGATCGTTGCCCACACCGATGTGAAGCAGCTCTTCAAGCCCTTCCAAAGGCCGAGAGGAGTGAGGCCTTTGAACCCGCGGGAGGGTGTCAAGATAATCGATATCACTGGAAGGGGCGGCAGGGTGGTGAAGAACTTTGCCGCACCTGTCAGGTACAACAGTGCAAAGCTCGGGGAAGTGCACATCGGTATTCCGGAGGAAAAGTTCAAGGAAGTGACCGATATTGTGAAGCAGAAGTTGCGGGTTGCATTCATCGCGCTCTTCTTCTGGAGTACGACGATCATAGGGGTGTTCGCGATTGGCTCCACTTTCATTGTGCCGATACGCAAACTCGCCGACGAGATCGCGAGAATCAGTGTCACGGGTCAGGCACACGAGCTCCGTCTATCTACGAAAAATCCTGAAGTAAGCCGGATCGGGGAAGCGTTTAACGAGATCATGCGGAACCTCAGGATTACCCAGGGACAGCTCACCGATCAGACGCGATTGAGGCGAGAGCTTCAACTCGCTCAGGAAATACAGAACGCCCTCTTACCAAAGGAAGTCCCGAAGCTGGAAGGATTTGAGATTGACGCCGCCTACCGGGCCGCTCTCGAGGTCGGCGGAGACTACTACGATTTCTTCGAGGTCGATGAGAACTCTATCGGAATCGTGGTGGCTGATGTTTCTGGAAAGGGCATCGGGAGCTCGATGGTTATGACCATGATTCGGACCTCAATGAGACTCGAAGCCAGGGGTAACAAGCGTGCTTCCTATGTTCTGGAAAAAGTCAATGAGGTTGCCATGGGAGACATCAAAAAGGGAATGTACGTTACCATGTTCTACCTCATTCTGGATTCGAAAAAGAGAACGGTGAACTTTTCCTCTGCAGGGCACAATCCCATGATTCTCTACAGGGATGAAACGCAATCCGTGAGTTTTCTCAACCCCGGGGGAATTGCCGTGGGAATAGACCTCGGAGACCCTGAGGAGTTCAACAGCCGGATAATAAACGAGAAGCTCAAACTGAAAAAGGGTGACCTTCTCTTCGTCTACACTGATGGCATCACGGAGGCAATGAACGATACGAGGGAGCAGTACGGTGAAACCAGGCTCATCGAATTCTTGAAAAAATATCATCACCTGCCCGCATCGGAGTTCAAGATCAGGCTGAATGATGAGATATCCGCCTTTACGAAGGGTTATCCTCAGACAGACGACATCACCTTCGTTGTTCTGAAGCTGGAAATGAGCCCTTCTGAAATCGAATTTTCAAAGCGACTTACGTTGTTCCAGCTCCTTGATGACGGTGAATCACTGGAGGAAGCGCTCGAAAACACAGGAATTTCTAACGAAGAATACCTGGAGCTGAAGGAAAAGCGGGAAAAGTTCGGCGATGAAGGCTTGAAGGTGGAGAAAGCAGAGGAGAAGGTAGAGCTTACGCATGCCACGGATGACCAGATCAAAATGATTGTCAGGATCGTGCGGGAACACCCGGAGTACGGTGTTGGAAAGATCACAAGCCTTCTCAAGACCGAGGAGTACGGCGAGCATACAGTACGTGAGAGCGTCATACGGCGTGAGCTCATTCGGATGAAGCTGGATACCAAGGAAAAGCGGGAGGCCTTTGCACGCAGAGAGCTTCCGACCTGGGCATCGTATAAATAGGAAAAAATTCTCTATAACCCGCATAGTTTTGCGGAAAATGCAGTATATTAAACTATGTAAAAAGAACTCGGGTGAAAGTTGTTCTGCATAGTAAATCGTGCAGTGAGGGTGACGGTATTTTTCTGTTGAATTTCTGAAAAGATTTTATAATAATTAAAGATGCATAGGGTTTGAGGAGGAGTGAATGCCAGACATCCAGGTAGACGTCAGATATGCCGGAGGTGATAACGAAATAGCCGTTATTTCCGCCAAAGGGTTTATCGATACTACGACAGCACCGGATCTTGAGAAGAAGTTGGAAGAACAGCTCGCTTTGAACAAATACAAAATCATCGTGGATCTAAAAAATATAGATTACGTAAGCAGTGCGGGGTGGGGTGTGTTCGTGAGCGAGATACGCGAGATACGTGAAAATAACGGGGATCTGGTTCTCGTGAACATGTCCTCTGATGTGTATGACGTGTACGAGCTGATGGAGTTTTCTTCTATATTAAAGTCATTTGATACTGTAGAGGATGCGATTTCGAATTTTACAGGCGTACCCGTCAGAAAAGCTACTTCAAAACCGGCAGCAGTTCAGATTCCTTCTGAAAGGAACCAGCCGCCGAAACCGGCAGTGCAGAAGGTTGAACCGAAACCCCAACCTGCATCTACTCCGCAGACGAGAAAGGCACCGGCACACGATGATGTATACTCCCTCGCGACATCGGAGCTCGGGAAAAGAATCATCAATGTAATCCTTGATAATCCTTACTTCGAGTTGAAAGAGATAATCAAAGCCCTCAGGCTCCCTCAGTACGGCGGAGTCAAAGCGAGCGGTGGATCGGTGAAGAAGGCGCTGAGGGAGATGAATCTTCTGGACAGGCAGAAACGATTCGAGCTCGCCCTGAAAACGAAGAAATAGCACAGCTGAATCCGTCTCTGGTGAAGTTACCCTCCTGGAAGGTGACTTTATCCAGGATCTGTGAATACCGGACGGTATCAGCGGAGCCGAAAAAACATTTAAACTTCCATGCTGAAAGCCACCCAGATTCTTACCGGAACAATCTGATTGAAAGTATATACGATTATGTTTACATTAATCATATAACTCGATTCGGGATGCTGTTCGTATGGAAACAAAATTGACGTCCTATCTGACCCTCACGGAGAAGCTCACCAGGGAGATACTGCGTCTCAACAGACCGAAGGATATACCACAGTTTGTTTCGAATATGATTTCAACTGCTCTCGGAGAATCGATACAGTACGCATTCATTGATCTCGGGAACAACAAGATCTATGAGTCTGCGACAATCGATGCAACTGTGCGGCATATTCTTCCTTTTTTTCTCGATCCCCGGTTCATAGAAGAGATCCGAAAGCATGACTGGTCCGTAATCGATAACAAAGGGGTCCGGTTTCTCTTCGAAAAGATAAGTGGGCAGCAGTTCGATTTCGACTCCTCCTTTCTCATAATACCCAATGACCGGCGGGACCAGATAAAGCACTTTTCCGTTCTCTGGGGAGGAAGAGTCCTGGAGAGGATCGACAAGGAAGAGATCGATTTTGTACAGACGGTGTGTAACACGGTTGAGCTGAGAATGCTCCACATCATCTGCTCACGAGTGGAGCGGGTTGGAGACGGGCGCGAGCTGCGGAGGAAAGCCATCGAGCTCAAAGAGCTGTCAGGTATGGGGGTTGATCTGACATCCCTCGGAAAAGAGGATTTCTTCGGAAGCTTCCTTTTAAACGTCATGGGCCGATCCCTGAGCAAAACCGCCAGCATCCTCCTGTCCACAAATGAGAATAACACAGAATATGCGGTCATCGCAACAAAGGGACTCTCGAAGAAGCTTGTGGAAAAGTTGCATTTGACAGATAAGACCTCTCTCGTTCAGAAACTGATTGCGAAAAGGGGCCCGCTCATCATATCAAATATCGATGAAGGGCTTAATTTCGAGGAGCGGGAAATAATTGACAGGCTCGAGGCACGGGTACTGGTGCCGATGATATCGAAGAACGGGCTCGTGGGAGTCCTGATGCTCGGAGAGCGGATCAACATGCAGCCGTATCCGGATAAGGTCTTCGATTCGATACAGATGCTCTCAAATCAGATGGTCATTGCAATAGAAAATTCAAGGCTTTCGAATCTCCGCTATGCATTCTCTCGATACGTATCCCATCAGCTTGTTGACGGAATACTGTCAGATCCGGAGAAGATAAAACTGGGAGGAGAGCGCAGGAAGATAACGGTACTCTTCGCCGATATCCGGGGTTTCACATCAATGGCAGAGAAGATGCGACCGGAAGAGGTGGTGGACCTTCTGAACACCAACCTCTCCGGTCTGACCGATATCGTCTTCAAGTATGAGGGTACTCTGGATAAGTACATTGGTGACTGCGTGATGGCGGTATTCGGAGCACCAATCGCCCATTATAACGACACAGAGCGGGCGGTTGTTGCGGCTATCGAGATGCAGAAACATGTACGGAGCGAAAATCAGAAGCGGCTCGAGGAGGGACTTGAGAAGGTCGAGATCGGAATAGGAATCAACTCGGGATTCGTGATTTCGGGAAACATGGGTTCAATCGACAGAATGGATTACACGGTCATCGGCGACGTGGTCAATACTGCATCCCGACTGGAAGCAATGGCAGGAAGGGGTCAGGTCCTTGTGACGAAGGAGGTGTATGAGGAGGTCAAGTACCTGGTTGATGCACGATACGTCAGTACCGTCAGTGTAAAAGGGAGGGAAAAGCCGGTTGAGGTGTATCAGATCAATGAGCTCATCGCAAACAAGTACCTGAGTGCGGTTGAGAAAAGAGAACCCTACATAAGCGGGCACTTCCTCAATATCGCACGGGATGCCGAGCACGTCGGAGAGAAGATGGGGTTTTCCGGGGAGGAGCTCATAAAGTTCAGGGCATCTGTGATGCTGATCGACGTGGGGAGAATCGGACTGAATGAGAGCATCTTCAACAAGAAAGAGCGGCTCACACCGGAGGAGTTCGAGGTGGTAAAGAGTCATGTACTTCGCGGATCAGAGTACGTGGAGAAAAAGCTCAACCTCTTCAAAGAGGGGGTCGAGCTGGTCAAGCACCACCACGAGTGCTATGACGGCTCTGGATACCCAGACGGTCTGAAAGGAGAGGAGATACCCTTGTGGGCCAGAATCGTGTGCGTGGTCGACAGCTATCACGCACTCATTTCAAAGAGACCCTTCAGGGATCCTTATTCGGAAGATGAGGCAATGAAGATACTCCTCCAGAACAAAGGAAAAAAGTATGATCCCAAAATCGTCGATATTTATATCGAGGTACTCAAGGAGAGAATCAGGAGCAGGGGAGAGAAAGAGATATAAGCATGAGTGAGATGCCGAAAAAGATGCTCGTTACGAGCTTTTTGGAGAAGAGCCTGATTTTCCAGAATCTCATGAAATCGGCAGAACCTCTTCACATAGATATTCAAGGGATCGAGTACAGGGGAACCATCGAGAGCTTCAGCGAAAACAACCTGATCGTCCACATGAGTTCACCATTTATTGGAGATATGGATGGAACGGTAAAGGTGAACTTCAAGTTTCACAACAACTATCACTATTTCGAGACGACCGGTCAGCAGATAGAGGGCAGCAGGCTTTCCCTGCTCGTACCAGAGAGGATCAATAAAAATATTCTTCGGAGGTACGAGCGGGTCTACACTCTGGGCAAGGTGTTCCTCAAGCTGAAGATTATGATACAGTCAGATAAGTCCAGTTTCAGGAGTTCGGGCCTCCTCGACGAGAGGGTGATCTACAGAGAGGCGAAGAGCCCGCGCCCGGCGGTTGACAAGATACTCACCGGAATACGGCATCTTGTATCTGAGTTTGCACAGATCATTCAGATAAAGGTGTTCAAGCCGGATCAGAAGTTTACCCTCGAGGAACAGCTACTCAGGGAAACGAAGAAGATTTTCCTCATATATGATTCCTATGCAGACAGCATCAAAGAAAGGCGGTTCTCGGAAAACGGCGTCATGACTGTGAGAAGGGCGTACGAATACATGATCGAGCGGGGAGATCCGAGAAAAGCTGCGGAGGGCAAACTGCTCGACCTTCTACAGCTCAAAAGGAACAGGAAGATTTTTTCAGAATGTTTCATACCGCTCATGCTCGAAGGAGAAGCAGTGGGATACATCCGTCTCATCAATGACGTAGCCTATCACCGTAGCATCAAACCCTCCATGGCACTGCGGACACTCGAGTACGGCAGAATTCTCGTTGAGGCGCTCGTGAAATACGATTACTTCAGGCTTGACAGCGGTGAAGCACATCAGATTCCTGTGGTCAACTTGAGTGCGGGCGGATTGCTGTTCCGGCTCGAAGATCCCAGAATCAGGGGGTTCATCATCCTTCACACGGTTCTCCAGATGTCGATCAGGTGTCCCGGGAGGATAATTCAGGCGCGGGGGGTTGTATATCGGATCGACAAGGAAGCATCAGAATATGGATTGAAGTTTCAGGAAATCAACGAAGAAGACATAAACTATATTGACAACATGGTCAAGAACAGGATACCGCTCTAGAATCCAGGTGGGTTTTACAATCCCTGAAGGGTATTGAGAAGCCGAGATGGCGCCAGGCGCAGCAGGGTTTTTAAAGTACAGGAGGCAAGTGTATGGCAACGAAAAACGAAGGGCAGCTCAACAGCATAATCGGTGAAGGCTCGATATTCGAGGGCAAGTTCTACATAAACGGATCCCTGCAGATCGACGGGAGATTTCAAGGAGAAATCAAGACCAAAGAGCATGTGATCATCGGGGAGCTGGGAAAGGTGAAAACAGATATTTCAGCAAAAAAGGTAAGCGTGGGGGGGACCCTCATCGGAAACGTTGAAGCAGAGGAAGAGGTGACCCTGCTTGCGACCGGACGAATTCTTGGCAATATCAGGGCGCCGAAGGTGAACATTGAGGAAGGTGTCGTCGTCCAGGGAGAGATATCGATCAGTGCAGGACAGAAAAAAGGCTTAAAAGGCATAATTGAAGAATCCTTTAATTCAGGTCCGAAACTCACGGAAATGATCAGCACTGATCAAAAAACGCGGGTAGAGAAAAAGGTTGCTCCCCAGGATGCATGAACTGAAAAACAAAACGGAAATTGGATATATTAAGCAGGCATGCAGGATTGTCGCCGAGCTTTTAGCGTATATGCGCGAGATGGTGAAGGCCGGAATGACGACCAGTACACTTGACAATCTTGCAGAGGAGTTCATCCGCAGGCATGGAGGAACACCTGCGTTTAAAAACTACAACGGTTTTCCTGCCTCCATCTGTACCTCAGTGAACGAAGAGGTGATCCACGGGATTCCCGGGGACTACAGGCTCAGTGAGGGGGACATACTGAGCATCGATGTGGGAGTGAAAAAGGCGGGATACTATGGAGATGCTGCGATAACCATTCCCATAGGTCAGATCGGCCCGGAAGTGCAGCGGCTGCTCACGGTGACAGAGGAGTCCCTCTATGCGGGTATACGACAGGCGGTGCAGCACAATCACGTGTCCGACATATCCTGTTCGATCCAGGAGCATGTGGAGAAGAATGGATTTTCAGTGGTGAGAGATTTTGTTGGACACGGCATAGGAAAGAAGCTCCACGAGGAACCGCCCATACCAAATTACAAGACACCTGGAAGAGGTCTCAAGCTCATCTCCGGAATGACTCTCGCGATTGAACCGATGGTCAACATGCAAGGGTATGAAGTCGTCATACAGAAGGACAACTGGACAGTGGTCACAAAGGACGGTAAGCCCTCAGCGCATTTCGAGCACACTGTGCTCGTGAAGGACGGCGAGCCGGAAATACTCACGGTGATCTGATTACACCACACGACTGAGCGAGGGGGCAGCATGGGTGAAAATTCTTTTGACATCAGCATCATAGAGGCCGGTTCCCACGTTGGGAAAACGGTGACCATCAGCGGGTGGGTTCGGCATCTCAGGTCGAGTGGCTCGATCTACTTCATCGAGTTGCGGGACGGAACCGGTGTCATGCAGTGTGTGGTGGTGAAGGGTGAGGTCCCTGACGAATCCTTCCAACGCTGTGCACAATTGAAAATTGAAGCCTCGCTCCTTGTCAAAGGGGTTGTGCGCGAAGAAAGACGGGCACCTGGCGGATACGAGCTCGGGGTAACCAGCCTCGACATCGTGCAAATACCGGTGGAAGACTTTCCCATCTCGAAAAAAGAGCATGGTGTCGACTACCTCATGGAGAACAGACATCTCTGGCTCCGCTCGAGCAGGCAGCTCGCCATACTGAGGGTGAGAGACGAACTCATATGGCTTTTGCGCTCTTATTTTCACAAAAACGGCTACATCCTGATTGACACCCCAATCCTCACCGGATCCATCGGGGAGAGCGCTGGGAATCTCTTTGAAACGGATTACTTCGATTACGGCAAAGCGTATCTCGCACAGACAGGACAGCTCTACCTTGAAGCCGCCTGTATGGCACTGAAGAAAGTCTTCTGCCTCGGGCCGACATTCCGTGCGGAAAAATCGAAAACCAGAAGACATCTGACGGAGTTCTGGATGCTTGAGGCAGAGGTTGCCTTCTACGATTCTGAAAGGAATATGGAGCTCCAGGAAGACATGATATGCGATGTGGTATCGGGTGTAGTGACCAACTGCGAGCAGGAGTTGCGATTTCTCAAGCGGGACCTCGCTCCTCTGAAAAAGATATCACCTCCTTTTCCGCGACTCTCATATGATGAAGCTGTCGAGCTCCTGAGAGAGAAGAAATATGACATAGAGTGGGGATCAGACATCGGCGGTGATGAGGAGACCGCGATTTCAGAGAGCTTCGAAAAACCAGTGTTCATCTACAACTACCCAAGGCGCATCAAAGCCTTCTACATGAAACCGAGCCCCCACAATGCACAAACCGTTTTGAACGACGATTTGATTGCACCAGAGGGGTACGGGGAAATAATCGGGGGATCGCAGCGCAACGACGACTACGAATCACTGCTGGGTCGTATTGAGGAAGAGGGGCTTGATTCTGAGAGTTACCGATGGTACCTTGATCTCAGGAAGTTCGGGAGCGTGCCTCACTCCGGGTTCGGGCTCGGTATCGAGCGGCTTCTCGCGTGGGTCTGCAGCATACCGCACGTCCGTGAAGCAATTCCCTTTGCACGGCTTCTCAACAGGTTGTATCCATGAGAAGAGTATGAAACGAGCGCGAGGTTCAAGGTTGCGAAGCGAGTTCATTCCTGCTCTCTGTGCTGCTCTTGTGATGTGCGTGGGAGCACATCTCGCTTCACAGCCTGCTGCTCCTGACGAGCTTTTGATTCTGAGGCTCAAGGGGAATGTGTACCTTCAGGAGGGAGTAGAAAAGTACCAGAGAGTGGAGAGCGCACTTCAGGTGCGATCCGGCTCACTCATAAAAACAGGAAGAGACAGCGAGGTCGTGCTTCAGGACGGCAGCAATTTTTACAAGCTTTACGCCTACAGCAAGGCACGAATCGAGAGTGCTCCGTCCCTCATGTACGGCAAGCTCTCCATCTCAACCACTCCTGAGTTCGAAACCCTACGCTTCTTCTATACCCCAAAACCGGTGCAGGGAAAGACGCTCAAAGTGGTGCTGTTGAGCGCTTCGCCAGTCAGTCGTATTGATTCATCCATATTTAATGAGAGCGGGTATAATTGCGCACTCTTTTTTCATCCCTTCGGGAGAAACAACAGTTACAGGGCTCTCACCGGTTTCGATATCGAGGCAAAACCGGTGAAGTACTATCTCAAGATCACCGCCGTGTTCGCAGACGAAAAAGGGCCCGCTGTTCAGGTGGGGAAAGAGGATTCTAATCCCCAACTGACACCGTCGACAACGATACTGTACCCCTTCTATCTCAAGAAAGCCACCTTCGAAAGCGGAAAGGTGTATCTCCCCATAGAACAGGACGAGCTCCTTTTCCCCTCCGAGCAAAAAAAGGAGGAAAGTAAAATACTCTCTCGTGTGGTCTCTTCTGTGACTCCTGAGGCCCTCTGGGAAAACCGCTTCTGCGCTCCGGTTGAAGCTCCGGTGATCATATCCGCCTTCGGCAAAAGGCGGGTGTACTACCTCGGAAAAACCCGCTCCTTCGTTCGATTCCATCGGGGTATAGACTTCAGGGGAGAAAGGGGGGATCCGGTATTATCGCCTCACAACGGGGTGGTGGTCTTCGCTCAGAAGAGGATAACCACAGGCAACACGCTGGTGCTCGATCACGGCCAGGGGGTTTTCTCGCTCTTCTTTCACCTCGATTCCATCGACGTGCAGGCTGGCGACAGGGTGAAAAAGGGCGAAATAGTCGCTGCCGTAGGTTCAACAGGGATTTCTGCAGGCTCGCATCTCCACTGGGGCCTCATGGTGAACGGGATATACGTGGACCCTCTCGACTGGATCAGCCGCACCTACTGAAAAGGAGCAATGAAATGTCCGGGTACAGAATGCAACTGGAGGCCGCAGCATCATCCATCCGCGACCGCACGGGCGGAGACTTCTACACAGCACTCATCCTCGGTTCCGGCCTGGGGGTGGTTGCAGAGGAGGTTGATGAAAAGATCACCATCCCCTACCGTGACATACCTGGATTTCCCTCCGCTGTCGTGGCGGGGCACAGGGGAGAGCTCGTTGCGGGCCGCCTGGGGGGCAAGAGGGTGCTGGCCTTTTCCGGCCGTTTTCATTCCTACCAGGGGTTTTCCCTCCTCCAGGTGACCCTGCCGGTGAGGGTTTCAAAAATGCTCGGGGCCTCTGTCCTCATTGTCACAAACGCGAGCGGAGGCATCAACCGCTCCTTCAGACCGGGAGACATCATGCTCATACAGGACCATATCAACTGCATGGGGGAAAACCCGCTTGTAGGTGCGGAAGGTGCCTCCTTCGGTCCCGTCTTCATCGACATGTCCCAGCCCTACGATGCCCTTCTCAGGGATAAGGCCAAGCAGCTCGCCTTAGGCGATCGACGGATCGGGGAGCTGAAGGAGGGTGTGTACCTCGCCACTAAGGGGCCGAGTTATGAGACGAAAGCCGAAATCGTCTTTTTTAAAAAAATCGGTGCTGATGCCGTGGGCATGTCTACCGTGCCCGAGGTCATCGTCGCGGTCCAGGAACGGCTCAGGGTGCTGGGGATATCGGTGATCACGAACATGGCCTGCGGAATCGCTGAAGGGGCGCTCAGCCACCAGGAAGTACTCGAGACCATGAACGGGGCAGGTACGCGGGTGGCTCTTCTGGTTTCGGAGGTGCTTCGCGCCCTGTGAACGAGGGAGGGGGGCTTGTCCTTTGGTGGAACGTTATTTCAATCCTGAGATTGCACAGTATATACGCGAGGAGATAGAAAGAGCTGGTGGAAATGAAATACTCTTCTTCGGGTGGATCGACGATCAGGGTCGTGTGGAAAAAGTGGAACTGGTTGCCCGCGGAAACCACGAATGCGTGACCTTTCCTCTCGAGAGGAGCTTTCTTCCCGATGTGGTGATACACAATCATCCGGGGGACGATCTTACCCCCTCAGGACCCGATCAGAACATCGCCTCTGTTACCGCGCAAAAGGGAGTTGGTTTCCTGATCGTTGACAACGAGATGAAGCAACTGTATGCAGTTGTCGAGCCGGTGCTGAAGCGAAGAGTCATTCCGATTGATGCAGGGAAGATCTCGGACCTGCTCTCCGGATACAGTCCCTTCGCCAGGCGTTTCAAGGGGTTTGAAGAGCGGGACGGCCAGAAGCACATGGCCGAGCAGGTGTGCGCCTCCTTCAATCAGAACAGGGTTGCGCTCATCGAGGCGGGAACAGGTATCGGAAAATCGATCGCCTACCTTCTGCCTGCCATCGAGTGGTCGGTGGTCAACAAGGAGCGCGTGGTGGTTTCGACAAACACGATCAACCTGCAGGAACAGCTCCTCCACAAGGACATTCCCGACCTGGAAGATCTTCTGGAGTGTGAGTTCTCCTATGTCCTGGTGAAAGGAAGGGGGAACTACATCTGCCTGAACCGTCTGGACGACGTGCGCCAGGACCTTTTCGCCTTTCTGGAGGAAGATGAGATCCAGCAGTTCGATACCCTCCTTCGGTGGGCAGACCGGAGTGAAGACGGGAGCCTCTCAGATCTGCCCTTTGTTCCGAAACCCTCTCTCTGGGAAAAAGTCAATTCCCAGACAGAAACCTGCTCTGGCGGGATGTGCAGGTATTTCTCATCCTGTTTCTTCAACAGGGTGCGCCGGAGAGCGGTCTCCGCCAATATCATTGTGACCAATCACCACTATCTCATCGCCGATGCGTTCCTCATCGGGTCGGGTGCTGCCCTGCTTCCTCCCTATGAACGAGTCATACTGGACGAAGCCCATAACCTGGAGGATTCGGCGACTTCATTCTTTACACAGAGGATCTCCCTCTCTTCAGTGCTTCGCACTCTGAACCGGCTCTACACCGGACCCAGGAAGAGCAAAGGCTACCTGGTTTACCTGCACTCGAGACACCCTGATGCAAAAAGACTCATAGAGGATACGATGGCGGCGGTTGCGGGGTTGAAATCGCTCAGCTTCACGGTGTTCGAGAGTGTGGATGAGTTTTTCACCTCCACCCACTCGATGATGAACACTGACCAGAGGAACAGCGATTACCCCCTCATAGAGGTAAATGAGCAGACTGCCCAGCTCCCCGGTTGGGAGTCGCAGATCCTCGTAAGAATCGGTAGCTTTCACAGGGAGCTCACTGCCCTGCTCCAGAAGCTGTTTCAGCTCCGGGACGAGCTTGTGGGTACAAACGATGAGCGCGCGGTAAAACAGATCGACGGTTTCATCTCCCGCGTCGGTGAGATTCTCCAGGCGTTGGAGCTGTTTTTGAAGGACGAGGACATAAGCCATGTCCGCTGGATCGAAAGGAAAAAGGAGACCGCTTTTGTCGTATCGCTTATTGATGTCGGTGGCGCTCTGAAAGAGATGATCTTCAGGCGTTTGAAAAGTGGTGTGCTGACCAGCGCCACCCTCACGGTCGACAATTCCTTTGCCTTCATCGAGCGGAGGCTTGGACTGGGGGGAAGCCTGCAGGAGGAGACGATTCCCTCACCTTTTGAATACGAAAGGCAGATGGCGGTGCTTATTCCCACAGACAACGGCCAACCGGAAATGCCCGAATATGCCAGATCCCTCGGAGAGCGCGTGAAGAAGATCCTTGAAAAAACCGGGGGGAGGGCCTTTGTGCTCTTTACCTCCTACAGAACTCTGAACGAAGTGTATGACAAGGTGGCCGAAGACCCTGGGATGAGCGGTCTTTTGTTCTTCAGGCAGGGGACCGACTCGAGGAGCAAGCTGCTCGAGAGCTTCAAGATCAACATCCACTCCGTCCTCTTCGGGACAGAGAGCTTCTGGGAGGGAGTGGATGCCCCGGGCGAAACCCTGGAGTGCGTGGTGATCACCAAGCTGCCCTTCAAAGTACCCACCGAGCCGGTAACCAAGGCCCGAATGGAGGCGATACGGATGGAGGGAGGAAATCCCTTTCTGGACTACAGCCTCCCGCTCGCTGTCATCAAAATGAAGCAGGGAATCGGAAGGCTCATCCGGAACAAGACCGACAGGGGTATCATCGTGATCCTGGATGGCAGGATCCTGTCCCGATCTTACGGCTCTGTGTTTCTGAACTCCCTTCCAGGGGGCTCCCAGCTCCGAGGCTCACTGTCAGAAGTACTCGAAAAATCAGGCAGGTTTCTCACCGGTGCATAGCTCAATCAAAACACTCCATCAAGCGGTGCGATCCAGGATCCTCTACCCAATAACTCCTTGACAAAATAGCGGAAATAACTACTATATGATGATTAGCATCTGAGTATAACACGGACCCGGGAGAAGGTGTTTTGCGGACTTTTTACATCACGACTCCGATCTACTACGTGAACGCTGAGCCCCACATCGGTCATGCATATACCACAATACTGGCGGATGTGCTTTCCCGCTACCACCGACTCTTTGGAGATGATGTGTTCTTCTCGACGGGCACTGACGAGCACGGATTGAAGGTCCAGGAAGCGGCGAAGGAACGGGGAGTAAAGCCAAAGCATCACTGCGATCAGATGGTCGAGAGATTCATCGAGCTGTGGAAGAAGCTGAAGATTAGCTACTCGCGATTCATTCGCACCACGGAGAGGCGGCATGTGTTCGTGGTGCAGAGCATGCTCACCTATCTCTATGAGCGAGGTGACATATACTTCGACACCTACACTGGGAAATACTGCATCCCTGAAGAGCGGTTCTGGACCCAGAAGGACCTCGTGGAGGGAAGGTGCCCCTCCTGCGGGAGGGATGTTATCGACATCGAGGAAAAAAACTACTTTTTCAAGATGTCCAAATACCGGGACTGGCTCGCTGACTACATCAAACAGCACCCGGATTTCATCAAACCGGGAGCCAGGAGAAACGAGATCCTCGGGTTTCTCAAGAAACCACTGGCGGACCTCTGCATCTCTCGACCGAAATCGAGGCTGGACTGGGGCATAGAGATCCCGTTTGACAAGAAGTTTGTGACCTATGTGTGGTTCGATGCGCTCATCAATTATGTGAGCACCATAGGCGTTTACAGGAACAACACATCCTTCCAGAAGTGGTGGCCCTGCGACGTGCACCTCGTGGGAAAAGACATCATCACCACCCACGCGGTGTATTGGCCGATCATGCTCAAATCGGCTGGCTTCGATCTCCCGAAAACAATATTCGCACACGGCTGGTGGATGATACAGGACACAAAGATGAGCAAGTCACTGGGAAACGTGGTCAGGCCGATCGCGCTGATGGACAAATACGGTATCGAGGTGTTCAGGTATGTGCTGATGAGGAACATGGTGCTGGGCTCGGATGCAAATTTCAGCGAGGAGCTGCTCGTCAACACCGTGAACTCCGATTTAGCGAACGATTATGGCAATCTGCTGAACAGGCTCGTGGCTATGATTCAGAAGTACTTCGATGGGAAGCTCCCCTCCCCTTCGGTGACTTCGAAACATGACAGGAAGGTGATTGAGCACGGACACTCCCTCCCTGCACGGGTGAGGGAAGCAGTGGACGGAATGGAGCTTAACGATGCGCTTGATGACATTTTTGCCTATATCAGGATGCTCAACAAGTACATTGATGAGAGGGCGCCCTGGAACCTGCACAAGTCAGGAAAAACAGCTGAGCTTGGGAACGTACTGTACATCACATCCGAGGGTTTCCGGCTCGTCTCAGTGCTGCTTGCTCCGATCATTCTGGAAAGGGCGGAAAAGGCCCTTTCGGTGTTTTCCGAAAGCTGTCTGGAGCACACGGCCAAGACCAGCTCGCAGGAATCTCTCCTTTCCTGGGGGAGGCTGAAGCCGGATACAGAGGTGAAAGAAATCAGAAGCCTCTTTCCCAGGATCACCTTCGATATGGAAGAGGAGGAACAGACGGAGGAGGATAGGATGGAAAAGGAAGAAAAAACTGACAGGATTGACATCGGGTATTTTGGCAAGGTGGACATCCGCGTGGCACGGGTTGTTGAGGCTGAGCGGATCGAAGGCTCGAAAAAGTTGCTCAGGATTACTATCGATCTGGGAAAAGAGAAGCGACAGATCGTTGCCGGGATCGCAGAGTATTACCGCGCAGAAGATCTCATTGGAAAAGAAATTGCGGTACTCGTGAATCTCAAACCGGTTAAGATCATGGGAATCGAGTCAAATGGTATGCTGCTTGCAGCAGCAGACAACGGAAATCTTTCGATTCTCACGGTGGAAAGAGAGATAGAGCCCGGAAGCAAGGTGCGATAAAAAGATTTCTGCCACAGGCACCCTGTAGATGTGAAGCTGCCTTTACAGCTCGGGGGCCTTTTTTGTTGTCTCCACAATTCAGAGAAATTCTATTCAAGAATATATTTCCTTAAAATTCAAGTATAATGAAGTAGAGAGGCAAATATCGCCAGCAGGAGTTGTAAATGGCGGCAAAAGAAGTATTTGTACGTAAATCTTCTGGCCTCATACGGGTCATGTCACCCTTCTCGGCATTCGTGTACAACGTGCTGACGATGGGCTTGATATTCCCATGGGTGTATCTGCAGTCACCAGCCGCGTTTCCTGGCTCGAGTCTGTGGCTCGGAATACTGATCTGCACAATTTTCCAGACCTTTGTGTCTTTTTCGATCGTGTTTCTCGCCTCGGGGATGCCCCGGAGTGGTGGTGACTACATCTTCCAGAGCCGAATTCTTGGGGGATCCCGCGGATTCACCTCGGTGATGAGCGGCTTCGTGATCTGGATCCTCCAGTGGGTCGCGCTCTCAGGATGGCTGTTCTCTACCCTCGGGATGGCCCCGATGTTGTTCATGCTCGGAGTAAAATTAAACTCACCGGTGCTTCTCGACTTCGGACTGTGGAGCCAGAGCACGTGGGGAACGATCCTCATCTCAATAGTCCTTGCAGCATTTACCATGTGTTTCCTGATCACAGGGTTCAAGAACTACGTGATCGTCCAGTGGTTTCTCTTTGGTGTCGTGCTCATCTCATTTATCATCGTCCTCTTCGTGCTTGCCCTCACGAAAACAGCTGCATTTGCATCGAAGTTCAACGATTTCATGCAGCAGCTCGCTCCCATGGAGGGGCGCGAACCACTTGCCGATACCTACAGGGCGGTGATTGAAGAGGTGAGGGCAAGCGGCTTCAACACCACACCTCAGTTCAGCGTACTGGCAACCCTCGGTGTTGCGCCCATTGCGTGGATGAGTATACAGTGGGCGACCTACTCGGTGGAGCAGGGCTCCGAGATCAAGGGCGGCGACAGCTTCAACAACCAGTTCTGGATTCTCGTTGGCTCGCTCTGGTTCACGGGCGCACTCCTTGCGCTCCAGGGCGCCTTTTTCCAGAAGGCGGTGGGCAACGAGTGGCTCGTTTCTGCATCTGCAGAGTACTTTCCTTATACGGAAGTGGCCACGTATTCCCTGGGTAACATCCGACCTTTCCCGAGTATACTGGTCATGATGCTCTCACATCCAATCATCATCGTTCTGATTGGAATCGGCTACATGGCCAATGCGTTCCAGGTCACCTGCAACTGCTACATCGGGATGACGAGAAACATGGTGGCCATGGCCCTGGACAGGACCCTTCCGGAGTGGATTTCTCGAGTGCACCCTCGGATGCACACCCCGGTCAATGCACACATTGCCTATTTCATAGGCTCCTTTTTCTGGATCTTCGCCTATAACCTGGTACCTGTGTGGAAGACCTGGACACTCGGTGTCTCATTCGCCTGCGGGTACGTGTTCGTGTTCTCTGCACTTTCTGCAGCGCTCTTCCCCTCCAGGGCGCCTACAATTTTTCAGATGTCTCCAGGTTTCAGGTACGGCAACACCGTCGTGTGGGTCGGGACAATAGGGTTCGTCTTCTGCATTGCGATGGTTACCAGCTTCATCTTTGTGCCGAACCTGGGGATCAGCTTCATCGGTCCAGGAGGATGGAAACCGGCAGCTCTTGTGCTCGGTATCATCCTCATCTCGTATTTGTGGTACATTGGAAGCAGGGCATATCACAAAAAGCGCGGCATCGAAGTCGAGCTTGCATACAAGGAAATATCGCCGGAGTAAGAGGAAGGAATTGCTATTCAGTTCTGCGTGTTGCAGAAACAGGCTCTCGGTTTCTTGGGGATTTTTTTGGTTTTGGTGAATACCCTTTGCATATCTCTGATTTGCTTCCAGCGTCGCGGACTCCGGAAAGGAGGCTGTTTTTTTGATGGTGAGAATGAACTTTCGCGAGAGAATTTTTACCATTCTCCGCGTCTCAGGCAGAGTCCAGATCGTGAACACTCTCATGACAATTCCGGACAGGGAGATCGCGGTTTCGCTCCTTCAGCTTGAAGTAAGGGAGAGGGATGCGATTCTTTCGCTTCTCAGTCCTGCAAAGGCGGAGAGGGTGCGCGAGGAAATACACTACCAGGAGACCCTCTTCATCTCACGCGACAGGCAACTCAGGATTGTGAAAAAATTTCTCTCCTATTTTGAGCCAGGGAAAAGTGACTTCAGAGACAAAAGCTACATCCGCCCGAAGAGGGTGCGGTGAGATTTTCCTGAACTCACGGTGTTCTTCCTTCCAGGTAACTATGAGGATAGTAAAATGTGGGGTTCGGGTGGAACCGAAGGTTCCGACAAACCCCACCTTGTCTACACTCCTGTCGTCTCATATATTATTTGACCGCGATGAACGGCTGGGTGAATCAGGATGAAGATAACCTTTCGAGTGCAACGATTTTACCAGAATGTGACTCCAGAGACTCTTCTTTCTGCCGTTTATATCTCCTCTTTCACTTGAATCTGTGATGTACCTTCCGATTCCAATTTTTCCGCGTGTTCTCATACTCCCTGTGTCGGCGAATGCGGATGAGGTGAGAAGAAGCACAAGCAGAACACCAATCACGATGAATCCTGCTTTTTCACAGTAGCTGCTTTCATGTTGAACTCCTTTACGTGTAATAGTTGCTCATGCAGGAATTAAAAAACGAGCTTTTGCATTCTGCACTACTCACACGACCATAAACCGTTTTCCGGTGGGAGGGAAGGGATTTTTTTTCATTCTGTATTGCAAGCAGCCGATACTTTAATCAAACAGCAGCGGGAGGTATGCGGTTCATGCGAAGGGTTCTCATCTGCGGTGGCGGGGAAGCGGGGATCATGGTCCTGAGTGAAATCCTGAAGCATCCTGAAGAAAGGATCGAGGTCCTCGGTTTCATTGATGACGACCGGGACAAGATAGGAAGAAAAATCAACGGTGTGCCGGTAAAGGGCGGGCGGAAGGAGCTGAAGGGCCTGATCATGAAGCTCAGCATCAGTGAAGTGATCATTGCCATGCCCTCGATTCCAAAGACGGTGATACGGGACATCGTGCGCACCTGCAGGAGTGAAAAGGTGAAGCTCCTCATCGTTCCCTCCACCATGGAAATCATAGAGGGCACTGTACGCTTTGACCAGATAAAGCAACTTGACCTGGCGGATCTGCTGGACCGGGACGAGGTGCGGATCGATTCAGCGCAGGTGCGGGACTATTTTCACGGAAAACGCGTGCTCGTGACCGGTGCAGCCGGCTCGATCGGGAGCACGATCGTTGCCCAGCTACTGAGCTACCAGCCGGCAGCGCTCCTTGCTCTGGACATGAATGAAAACAGCCTCTTTTACCTCTCCCAGTCTGTTGCAATCGGAGGGATCTCTGGCCAGACCCGCTTCCTTCCCCTTGTTGCGGACATCAAAGACAGCCGTATACTTGCCGATATTTTTCGCACCCTGCGTCCGGAAATCGTGTTCCATGCAGCCGCATACAAGCATGTGCCGCTCATGGAGAATCACGTCAGGACGATATTTTTGAACAACGTGGTGGGGACACAAAACCTCCTCGAAGCCGCCCAGGCTGAAGGCGCCGAGAAGTTTATCGGTATTTCCACAGATAAGGCTGTGTATCCGGTCTCCGTGATGGGAAGGACAAAGAGGATCTGCGAGCTTCTCGTGAGCAGCTACCACAGCAGAGGGCTCCAATCCTGCAGCGTCCGATTCGGCAATGTTCTGGGAAGTAACGGGAGTGTGCTCACAGTTTTTCAAGAGCAGATCAGCCGCGGTGGCCCGGTCACCATCACCTCACCCTATATGGAGCGCTACTTTATGACCGTGCAGGAGGCGACGAGCCTGGTGCTGCAGGCTGCGGCAACTGGGGGAGGCGGCGATATCTACGTGCTCGATATGGGCAGCCCGATCAGGATCAGAGAGCTCGCCGAGAGCGTGATTATACTCTCGGGGCGAACACCGGGTGTGGACATCAAGATCGATTATACCGGCGTGAGGGCAGGTGAGAAGTACACCGAGGAACTCTTCTACCGGGAAGGAGAGGTGTGCGAGAGCAGCTTCAAAGGAATCTTTGTGGAGAAGGTCCACGCAGACCCGAAGTGTGTTTTGGAAACCGTGGACTCGCTCGCTGATGATGTCTATCGTCTTACTGCAGAAGAAATTAAGGATATCATGGATCGTATCGTCAAGGGCGGTGAAAGGGTTTTTGAGATTGAAAAAAATTTCTCGATGAAAAGTGTTGACAAATAAATGACTTTTATTAGTCTATTATATATACAGGAGACTGGAGCACGAGATGTACTTCTCAGAAGAGTATGACGACGATACGCACGACCTGGACGATCCTGAAGATCTTGAGACTGAAAGTTATCTGAACAGGACCTACGTGTGCGAGGAGTGTGATTTCCGGTGGACGGACACGATCTACCCCGACAGGAACGACTACCCTGATTACGACGACGAGCTCGGACAGGCGCACATATGCCCCATGTGCGGATCGATGAACGTCTCATTCTACTGAAACGCCCTCACCTTCCCCCGCAGGCGTACAGAAAACAGCGCCGCCCCCGGGGGTCTATCCTCTGCCTTCTGAATTGCAAATGCCAAAGCGAAGGAAAAATAGTATTATATATCAAGTTGATCACTCCTTCGTGAAGGTCCGGATCATGGCAGGCAGAAAGAAGTACTTCATAGAAACCTACGGGTGCGAGATGAACAAGTCGGACTCGATTGACATCTCCCTTGCGTTCCGAGACCGGGGGTATGAGGCAGCACGCAGCGAAACTGAGGCGGATGTGGTGATACTCAACACCTGCGCGGTGAGAGAAAACGCGGAAGAGCGTGTCATTGGTCGGCTCGGCTACTACCGCTCACAGGCGAGAAATCGGCGAAATCCCCCGCTGATTGTGCTCGCAGGGTGCATGGCTCAGGAGCGCGGCGAAGAAATCGCACGGCTCTTTCCAGAGGTAGGTGTGGTGACGGGCACCTATCACATCCTGGACATACCCCGCTATGTGAAGCATTTCGAAGACAGGGGAGAGGGCCTGGTCGCTCTGGACAAGGAATCCTATGTCTTTTCTCAATACCGGGGCAAGCGTGCGGAGGGCTACCGGGCGTGGGTCACGATCATGAAAGGGTGCAGTAACTTCTGCAGCTACTGCATCGTTCCCTCCCTCAGGGGTCCTGAAAAAAGCAAGCGAAGTGATGACGTCCTTACGGAGGTGGAGGAGCTTACCGCAAGGGGGGTAGTTGAAATTACCCTGCTCGGGCAGAACGTCAACGCCTACGGATTGGATAGCGGTGACATCTCTTTCATCGAGCTTCTGGAGAAAATCCACGAGGTTGCCGGCATCAGATGGATAAGGTTTCTCACCTCCCATCCGAAAGACTTTACCGAAGAGGTCATCAGGAGAATGTCCATTCTCCCGAAGCTGTGCAGGCATGTGCACCTTCCCCTCCAGAGCGGGTCTGACCGGCTGCTCAGACTCATGAATAGGAAGCACAGCACAGACCACTACAGGGATGTGGTCGGCGCGATCCGAAGGCACATGCCTTTGGCCTCCATCACCACCGATCTCATTGTCGGGTTTCCCACCGAGAGTGAGCGGGATTTTTCAGACACACTCGAGGCGGTGCGTGAGTACCGGTTCGATGACGCCTTCACCTACCGGTACTCCGAGCGACCCTTCACCAGGGCAGCTGGCATCAGAGAGAAGGTCCCGGAAAGGACAGCGCAGAGGAGGCTTGAGGAGCTGATTACTCTGCAGCGGTCGATAACACTCGAGAGGAACAGGGAGGAGATCGGGAAAAGACGGACGGTGCTTGTGGAACGGCAAAGCAAAAAGAACCGCTCAGAGCAGCTTTGCAAAATGGAGACCGGGAAGATGGTGGTCGTGCGGACAGATGCGTCCCCCGGAGAGTTCATCGAGGTGGAGATCGACGGGATCTCCGGAAGTACCCTGCGGGGAACCCAGCTTGGAAAAAACGGAAGAGTCCCATGAAATACATTCGAAGAAGCGCATCGCTTCTCCTGCGGTGCCCCATTCTGTGGATGGGTCTTTTGTACGCTGCACCTCACTTCACGGTGGCTTCAGACCAGGGGGAGGAAGGACTCTTCGGATTACCTCGACAGATTGTCGAAAGCTACTTTCCCCAGAGTGAGCAGTATCTCATTCCGGATGATCTCTCCTACGCACCGCTCTTGGACCGGGCCAGGACGGCGGAGAACAGAGGGGATTTCAGCCAGGCATCCCGCTACTACCTGATGGCCGCAGGCAGGGTGAAGGGCAGTCCAAAGGCTCCCTACCTCCTTTTCAAGCATGCGGTTCTCGAAGGGAGCCTCGCAGCCTCGATTTCGGCACTCCGGGAGATCGTTGATCGCTATCCGGAGTTTCCCCTCATCGACGCGGTCCGCTACGAGTTTGCAAAGCGGCTTTTCATTAACGGGGAGTTCTCGGCTTCTGCCGATAGCCTCGAGGAGATAGTCGAGCACGAGAGGGTTGGCGTGCCGGTTTTCACTCCCTATGCAACGGCCTTTGCTGCCGTGATCAGCGAGCGAGAGGGGGATTACGAGCAGGCAATCGCAGAGAGCACGAAATCCCTCGAGTACCTCGCACGCTGGGGCGCCTATGATGGGGATGAGCTTGCGATACGGAACCATCTCAGCATCGCCCGCGCACTGATCGGGATGCAGGAGCTCAGCCGAGGGGAGGACCTGCTCAGGAGGATCCTGGGTACTGCGCAGTCGGAGCTTCAGAAGCAGGAGGCCCTTTTGCTCCTGGGCGACGCGCTTGCCGCATCGGGCAGAAGGCCCGAAGCCTTCAGAGCCTACACCCAGCTTAATGAATCCTCCCCTGATTCGGTGTTCGCTTTCGAGGCACGCAGAAAAGCAGAAGCTCTCGGGACGGGCGAGGAAATCGCCGGCCGTCCCACGATCGCAGGCATCTATGATCCTTCTCTTCTCGATGTGGGGAAAAAACTCCCGGGAAGCAGCATTCCGGGAACCGGCGGGAAAGCGCAGTCAGCAGGTGCAGACAGCACCTCATCCGGTGAGCAGGGTATCCGCGGTGAGGAGACCAGCGGCTCAGTGACTGCAGGTCAGGAAACTGGCCTGGAGACTTCCGGTGACAAGGTTGGAGGTCAGTTGGCCGGAAGCACCGGGGTAGATTCCCCCGAGGACGCCCTCTATTTCCTGCAGCTTGGCTCATTCAGCGACGAGCGGAACGCGGAAAACCTCGCAGGCTCCCTCCGCAGAGACGGATACCCTGCTTTCACGATGGCGACCGTTGTCGAGGGAAACAGGGTCATCAGGGTGAGGCTCGGCGGGTATTCCACCCGTGAGGAGGCATCCCACCTCCTGGAGGAGCTCAAGACCCAAGGATACACAGGCTTTATCGTGAGTGAGAAGTGACATGAGCATAGAAACCCCCATGATGAAGCAGTACCACAGGATCAAGCAGAAGCACAGCGACTCCATCCTCCTCTTCAGGCTCGGGGACTTCTACGAGATGTTCGAGGGCGACGCAGCCATGGCATCTTCCATCCTCAACATCGCCCTCACAAAACGCAACAACGTGCCCATGTGCGGTTTTCCCCACCATGCCGCAGAGAGCTACATCGGAAAGCTCATCCAGAACGGGAAGAAGATCGCCATCTGCGAGCAGCAGGAGGACCCCCAGCTTGCAAAAGGCATCGTGAAGCGGGATGTGGTTGAGATCATGTCCCCCGGCATGATCACAGACCAGAATCTTCTGAGCAACAAGAGCAACAACTGCATCGCAGCGGTCCGTCTCTCCATGACAAAGGTGGGCATTTCCCTCGCCTGTGCGTCACTGGATGTCTCGACAGGGGAGTTCCTCTCCTGCTCCATTCGGGAAGGGGACGTCCTGGACAGCTTCAGGAACGAAATAGAGAACAATGGCATCAGGGAGATCATCTATCCGGAATCGTATGACTCAAGCGACGCTTTCAGTTCTTTTCTCAAGGAGGCGGGCCGCTCAGGCCTGGGGGTCGTGCTGCGGAAGGTGTCCGACCTGCTCTTCGATCCGCTCAGGGCAGAAGAGACGCTCAAGGGACAGTTTTCCATCGCCCATGCCGGAATTCTTGAGCTTGAGGACGCTTCTCAGGTCGTTGTCTGCGGAGCCCTGCTCGGATACGTGCGGGAGAACCTCAAGCGGGAGCTCTCCCATGTCCGCTGGGTGAGGGAAAGGCACAGCGAGAAGATCCTATTCATCGATAACGCTACGAAAAAGCACCTTGAGCTCACCGAAAGCCAGCAGGACGGCTCCCCGCAGGCCACACTGCTCGGGGTGCTGGACAGGACCCTGACAGCGATGGGGGGAAGGCTGCTCAAAAAACGGATCCTCACCCCTTCCCGGGATATGGAGGAGATCGCCCGCAGGCTCGAACGGGTGGAATACTTCTTCACCCGCCCCTCGGACCTTACAGCGGTCCGCGGATTTCTCTCCGGGATCCTCGACGTGGAGCGTATCGTCTCCAGGCTCTCGGTGGGAAAGGGAAACGCCCGCGATCTCGTCGCACTGAAGAGCTCTCTCTGTAAAATGCAGGAGGTCAAAGAGGTGCTTATGGACTCGGAGGCTTTTCAGGAGCAGCTCGACGGGATCGGGGGCTTCAAGGAGGTCATCGGCACCATAGAGAAGGGTATCGTGGAGGACCCGCCCCTCTCAACCAGGGACGGCGGTATGATACGGGAGGGGTACGACGAGCGGCTCGACGGCTATCACAGGGTCGTCAGGGAGAACAGGGATTGGATCGTCCACTACCAGGCTGACCAGCAGAAAAAACACGGAATCCCTTCGCTCAAGGTGCGCTACAACAAGATCATCGGCTACTACATCGAGGTGACCAAACCGAACATCCACCTGGTGCCCGGGCACTACATGAAAAAGCAGACCCTGGTGAACTCGGAGCGCTTCACTACAGAGGAGTTGACAAAGCACGAGCTGCTCCTGAACGAGGCCCGCGACAACTCGAATTCCCTCGAGGCGAAGATATTCGACGAGATCAGAGAGCTCGCGCTCAGTCATATGACCGACCTGTACCAGGCATCCAGCTCGATCGCTGCGATCGACGTCTCCTGTTCCCTTGCCCTGGCAGCGGCACAAAACGGCTACATGCGGCCAGAGATCCTTGAAGAGAACACGCTTGACATCCGCGGCGGCAGGCATCCGGTCATTGAGAAGATCGGTGATGAGCAGTTCATCGAAAACGACCTGGAGCTGAATGCCACGGACAGGCGCATCATGATCCTTACCGGGCCGAACATGTCGGGCAAGTCGACCTTCCTGCGCCAGTGCGCCCTCATCATCATCATGGCCCACATGGGCTGCTTCGTCCCTGCCGCTTCTGCGAGGATCGGCCTGGTCGATCGGGTCTTCTCCCGGATCGGAATGTCTGACCGGCTGGCAAAGGGGGAATCCACCTTTCTGGTTGAGATGATAGAGACCTCCCGCATCCTCCACTACGCCACGGGGCGGAGCTTCATCATCATGGACGAGATAGGACGCGGCACCTCGACCTACGACGGGCTTGCCATCGCCTGGGCAGTACTCGAGCACCTGCTCAGTGAATCCATTGCGGGCGCAAAGGTGCTCTTTGCCACCCACTACCACGAGATCACCGCGCTCGAGGACAACGAGGGGGTGATCAACTACACCGCGACGGTGAAGGAGTGGAACAACAGTGTGATCTTCCTCCGCAAGATCGTCCCGGGAAGCGCCTCGCGAAGCTACGGGGTTGAGGTGGCAAAGATGGCCGGTATCCCTGACTCCATCATCGAGCGGGCAAAACACATCCTCCATGGCCTCGAAACCAAGTACGGGAGCTACGTGTCTCTTCTGATGAGGGAGGAGAGCTCCGGGAAGGGATCGCAAAAGACAAGTGAAAAGCCTGCACCCTCCGGGGTGGAAGCCGGTGACAACACGTTCCAGCTCGGATTGTTTCCTTCCCCTTACGAAATTCTCCTCAAGGAGCTGAAGAATGTGGATATCAATACGATCACCCCTCTTGAAGCACTGAATATCCTGGACAGACTGCAGAAAAGCCTGGAAATCTGACATTGAAAAACAGAT
>Ga0180438_10001183_pt1 | contig 46954 bp, 39 predicted proteins | sample SS_ome_12_FD_132455 | JGI IMG/M metagenome (GOLD analysis project Ga0180438, IMG submission 132455) | Hypersaline lake sediment archaeal communities from the Salton Sea, California, USA - SS_3_D_2 metaG | ecosystem: Environmental > Aquatic > Non-marine Saline and Alkaline > Hypersaline >...
GAGCTTCACCCATTGCGTTATCCTTCCGTGTCAAAGGGTTTGGTGTTCATACCCCTATAGACGCAGGAAATCACGCAATGGTTTCACCTGAATTGCAACGGGTTGGTGAATAATTCGGGTTCATCTTTTTCAAATTCGAAGCGGGCGTCGTCTGGCTGGTCGCGATTGTCCATGGGGCCTCCAACCCAGCCAAGTGGCGAAATCGATCCTGGTAGAGCGGCATCCATTCCGCGAACTTCCGCGAGCAGCGGTCGCGGCTTTATGGCGCTCGCATCACCTCCACAAAGTGCTTCGCCTCGATTCCCAAAAAATCCTTTAGCTGTTGCCGGCAGCTTGTGCCGTTGGCCATGATGGTTTTGCCGCGGGCGTGGGCCAGCCGCACGGCGGGGAAGAGGCGATCTTCGCCGATGTGCTCGCTCAGCTCGTGATGCTCGTAGCCGAACGCGCCCGCCATCCCGCAGCAGCCGCTGTCGACTTCGGCAAAGGGGACGGTCGCGCCGCTTTCGCTTAGCCTCGCAAAGTGCCGGTGGATCGCCTGCGTGCCGGACTCGGCTTTCTGATGGCAATGCCCGTGCAGCAGCACCCCCGGCGCCTCGCAAGCAAGCGGAGCGATCCGACCCGCGGCGACTTCCTCATCGAGAAACACGTCGATCATGCTTACCTGCGCCGCCACCCGCCGGCCGAGTTCGGCGTCGTCCATCAGGTCCGGCAAGTCATCTACCAACGCGGTCGCGCACGACGGCTCCAGGCAAACGATTGGCAGACCTTCCTGCGCGAAGCGGTCGAGGTTGGCCATCGTTGCGGCGCCGTCCTTTTTCGCCTTCTTCACCAGACCCTTGGAGAGCCGCGTCCGCTGGCAGCAGCCGGCGTTGGCAAGGATCACTTCGTAGCCGCAGCCCTCGAGCAGCTCCACGGCCGCCACGCCGATGTGCGGCTCCATGTAACGGCAGAAGGTATCGTCGAAAAGGACAACGCGACGTTTCGGCGTCGTCGCATTCGCGGCTTGCCCGTTTCGCTTCTTCAAGAGTGTATCCAGCGAACGTCGTGCAAACGGCGGAAGCGACCGCCGCCGGTCGATCCCCGTCATCCACTGCCGCAGCCATCCGCCGCCGGGAACGCGATTCGCCAGGTTCACCATCGGCGCCTTCCAACCAGACGCAAACTTCGCCAACGCAGGCAGCCCGCCCACAAGCCGAGCCGCGAGTGGAACGCCGCGGCGATCGTACCGCATCTGCAACGCGTCGGCTTTGAGCTTCGCCATGTCCACCGCGTTCGGGCACTCGCTTTTGCACGCCTTGCAGGAAAGGCACAGCGAGAGGACTTCGTGTACGCGGTCGCTGGTCAAGTCGTCGTCGCCAAGCTGCCCGCTCATCGCCAGCCGCAGGGCGTTGGCGCGGCCGCGGGTGGTCGCTTCTTCGTCACGGGTCGCCATGTAGCTTGGGCACATGGCGCCGGCGTCAAGCTTGCGGCATGCGCCCACGCCGTTGCACTGCTCGACGGCGGCGACAAACCCGCCTTGCTCGCGGTAGTGGAAGTTAGCGGCAATCGTGCCGGGTCGGTACTGCTCGCCGTACCTCAAATGTGAGATCATCGAGGGCGCCTCGATGATCTTGCCCGGGTTCATCAGCCCAGCGGGATCAAACAGCCGCTTCACGTCGACAAACGCCCGGTAGAGCCGCTCGCCGAAGAACCGCCGCACGTACTCGCCGCGGACCTGCCCATCGCCGTGCTCACCGCTGAAGGCGCCGCCGTAGCCGACGACCATCTCGAACGCGGCGTCGGCGATCGCCTTCATCTTCCGGCGGTCCTCTTCGCGGTGCAGATCGAGCATCGGCCGAAAGTGAATCACGCCCACGCTGGCATGCGCGTACATCGACGAGCGGACGCCGCGATTCTCGCACTCGCCCCGCAGCCGTGAAATGTATTCGGCGAGAACCTCCACCGGCACGCTCGCGTCCTCGACAAACGCCTGCCCTTTGACCGGCCCGGGAGTGTTGCTAATAAGGCCCAGGCCGAGCTTGCGGACTTCCCAGACGTCGCTTTGCAGCTTGGAATCGAGCCGGACGGGCCAGGCGTAGCCGATGCCACTCGCCTTCATACCGGCGACGAACTGGTTCGCCTTGTCGGCGGCCTGCGACGCGTCGTCGGCGTGGAACTCGACCAGCAGCACCGCATCCGGCGAACCCTCGACAAATGTCGCCATGTGTTTGGTGGCGCTATTGCGGACCGCCTCCTGAAGCACCACGCGGTCGAGCAATTCCACGGCCGTCGACCCGTACCCGACGATCTCCGGCACGGCGGCCAGCGAGGCGATGTCGTCTTCAAAATGAACGATAACGAGCGACGTAGCCGCCGGGTTGGGCGTAAGGCGGATGGTCGCTTCCGTTACAAGACCGAGAGTGCCTTCGCTGCCGACGACCAAATCGCAGAGGTTCCACCGATTCCGCTCGGCCTCATTTCGTGGACCGATTGGTCCCGTGTAGCCCGCTCCGGGTACAAACTCATCGAGGTTGTAACCGGCCACGCGGCGGAGGATGTCGGGATAGCGGGCCAGGATGTCTTCACGATTGGCATCGACAATCTCGGCGATTGACCGCATGAGCCGCTGCCGGCGGGAACCGTTTGCCGCCGCCTGCTCGCGCCACGCCGATTCTTCCATCGCGCGGCAATCGACGATTTCGCCGTCCGCCAAGACCAGCCGGCAGCCAAGCGTGTGATCGATCGTCTTGCCATACACGATACTGCGCATGCCCGAGGCGTTGTTGCCGATCATCCCCGCGACCGTCGCCCGGTTGCTCGTGGCGGGGTCCGGGGCGAAGTGCAGGCGATGCGTGGAAAGCTCCGCGTTGAGCCGGTCGCGCACGACGCCGGCCTGCACACGGGCCCACCGCTCATCGATGTTCACTTCCAGCGTGCGGTCCATGTGATTGGAAAGATCGAGCACCAACCCCACGCCGAACGTCTGCCCGGAAAGAGACGTGCCGCCGCCCCGCGGCACGATGGGCACGCCGTGCTCGGACGCAATCTTCATCGCCGTCACGCAGTCGGCCTCGTCCACCGGGCACGCCACACACACCGGCATCATCTGGTAATGGCTGGCGTCGGTGGCATAGATGCCGCGGGAGACGCGGTCGGCGTACACCTCGCCACGGATCTTCTCGCGGAGGTAGCGATGCAACGTCGCCGGCTCAATGCCGGGAGAAACCGTGACGATGGCCGCGGCGCCCGGAATGCCCGTCGGTGGGGCGGAAATCGACATCTCTGCTCCTTCGACGAGGCCGCTAAGGGACATCGCCGGGAGGAACATTGCCCGCCGGGTCGGCGTCATCGCCCGGCGCGGCGTCGCCGGTCGCGGCCGGGTCAGAGGCCCCTTCCGGCAGCAGGGCGGCCTCGAATCCCGCTTGCGCAATCGCGTCGGCGATCTTGTCGGGGGAGCACTTGGCGCCGTCACAGGTGACCGTCGCCCTGCTCTCGGCCAGCGACACGGTACACGTCGCGACGCCCTCCACGCCCTCGATCGCGCTCTTTGCCTTGGGCACGCACATGTGTTCACACGTCATGCCCTTTACGGCGAAGACATACGTGGTGTCGCCGGCGGGCGTCGGCGTGGCGGAATCCGCCTCCTCTTGGTCGCCGCATCCGACGAGACCGCCGCACACGCCTACGACGACGCCGACCAAAACACCTTGACAGAAATTTCGGGCAAACATGTTCCTGCTCCCAAACTCGAGGACGCTACATCACCATCGATCCAAGTGGATATTGCCGCCAATTATTCGCCGTCTTGCGAACGGTCCGCAAGTGGGCGCCGGGGCAATTCCGCGATTTCGATGTCGCGAAACAGCACGTCCGTGGTCGGATCGTGGCCCTGTAATTGAATCGTGCCGGCTCGTGTCCGCAGGCCGCGGCGGGGGTTTTTATCGGGTGCCCGCGTGTCGGTCCAGTCGGTGACCAAAATCCCCTCCACCCAAACCACGATGTGGGGGCCGTCCACCACAATCGTCTTGCGACACCAACGGTGATCGTCGGAAAGCACTGCGCGGGCCTGCGTGCGGCGGAAGATAGCGCCGGTTCCCGCTTGTCCCTCCGTCGGCCTGGTCCGGTCGCCGTGCTCAAAGCCGCTGTGAATCTGGCTCTCGTACCCGTTCATCTTCTCGCCGGGAATGCAGCGGAAGAAGACGCCAGAATTGAGCCTCTCGCCGTTGGTCTTAAACACGAGTTGCAAGACGAAGTCGGCGAATTCGTCCCGCGTTTCGAGCAAGCCGGGTCCGCCCAGGGCTTGCAAGGCCCCTTCATCCGTGACGGAAAACCTGCTCGCCATTTCCGGGTATTGCTTCCAAGCCTCCAGCGACTCACCGGCAAAGAGCGGTTTGAGGTTTAGCGGTCTTAGTTGGATGTTGCGGTAGCCAAGGGCGCCGCGATTGAACTGCAAGGCGATACGTCCCAACCGCGGGCGATCCGGATCGGTGAGCTTGGCGGTTGGCTGACCGTCCACCGCGACGACCACTGCGTTCCCTTTCGCGCGAATCGTCATGGCATGCCAGCCATCGCCGGGCGGCTGGGCTTTGGACTTCTCGCGGCCGACGATCGCGCCGGTCGAATACACGTGACGCGCATCCGCAATGGCGATTTCCAGGCAGTCCCGCCGGTCCCGGCGCGGCGCGCCGTCGGTGAAGAGGAACACGCCGCCGTTCGCCTCGGGCGAAGCCGAGAATTCCAGCCGCAGTTCGAACTCGGCCCAGCGGCTGGTGGTGGTCAGCAGGCAGGCGGCGCCGGAGTCTACGTGAATGGCGCCGTCCGCCACCCTCCAATTCGCGTCCGTTTGCTTCTTCCAGCCAAAAAGCGTGCGGTTGTCGAAGAGCTGAATCCAGCCCTCGTTGAGGTCTTCTTCGGAAAGAGCGATCCAGTCGTTTCGCGGGGGGGCTTCGTCGGTTGACTCGGCGAGGGCGGAATTCGCCGTCATGACGCCGCACGCGGCCAGCGCCATCAGCGAGTGGAGGATGCCCTCGAAGCTCCGGGTCGCTCTCCCCGACCAATGGTCGGGGCTATGGTTGCGGGTCATCGGCTTTTTCAATTTCCAGTTCGGCGTTGTCAATCACGGATTCTTGGCATGTCACGCTGATTTCATGGGTGCCGTGCAGTCGCTGCGATATCTCCACGGCGATGGTCTCGGACGCTTGTTGCCCCTTCGCTTTCCACATGATCTGGCCATCGAGCGACAGCGCGACCGCGTCCGGCGGCAGCGTCAGCCGCAACTTCACCCGCGTGGCGTCAGCCAGCCCGGTCGGGGCGTGAAATCGCCGCAGGGAAATGGTCCGGCCCGCGTCATCTTGCTGGCGCCGCCAGGGAACCCGCAGCCGAATCACATGCGGCATGGCGGCTACCCCGGCATGAAGCTGATGGTCACGGTCGATTGCCGGACCTGCCGCTTGTTCGGCTCGAGTACGCGAATGCGTACACGCAGGCCGCGGAGCGGGTAAGGGTAGGGCGGCTGCGTCTCGCGCTCGGCGACGTCGTCGGGGCCGTTCGTCGAGTTCTGATCGAGCCCGTCGAACCCTTCGTCCACCGCCGAGTCGCCGTCCTGGTCGATTCCATCGTGTTCGTAGGCTTCGGGAAAGGTTGTCCAGACCGCGACGCCGGCCCCGGAGAGAAATCCTCCGCCGCGGATCGGCGAGAGGGGAGCGGTGACGAAACGGCCCGTGGCGCCGCTTGCTTCGCGTGTGAGAAACAGATCGACGAAGCCGCCCTTACGAATGTTGTCCGACTCGGTCGCATCGTTCAATACGGTGGCGGTGGAAAAGTTGGCATGGCCGGCGGTCACCCAACCGGCGGCCCCCGCGTCCCGCACGGGCGTTTTGGAATCGAACACCTGCACGTCGAAGGAAACGAGATTGCGGATCGCCACATCTTCGCCGGCCGGCGACGTGACAACGGGAACCGCGGTCGGGTCGATTACGTCGGGAATGGCCGCCGACGTGCTCTCGACGCCCCCCACGAATCGTTCCCGCATGTCGTCGAAATCGGCCAGGGTCGCGGTCCGCGACGCATCCACCGGCGAGGTCTTCGGCAGCGGGATCACGCGGCGGTAGAGTGTCGCTTCTCCGGCGTCAATCATGCCGTTGCTATTGACGTCGCTGCCCCGCACGAACCAGATGATCTCGGCGGTGTGCGATTCGACGAGTCGGCCGTTCACATACGCGGTGAACGGCTCGCCGTCGCTGGCGACGGTGAAGGCCAGTACGTCGTCCAGGTCGACGTTCGCAACCTCGCGCGACTCGGGATTGAGCTGGCTGCTGTCCCGCATCGGGCCTTCGATGACCGACAGGTAACCGGCGCCGGAGGTGCGCTTGATCAGCGGCGCCCCGGTGACCGTGATTTGCTCCAGGTCTTCCCGCAGCCGGTTGCGGGTGGCGCGGATCTGGCCGGAAAGTTCGATAAGAGACCGGCCCTCGTTGACCCCTTCACCGATGAAGCTGAAGATTTGAACGGTGGCCAAGAGCAGCAGCAGCGCCGCGGCCATGGCGACCAGCATCTCGACAATCGTAAGTCCACCGCGGAGAAGTCGCATCGTCGCCTCGCTGTTCCGAAACGCCACCCGACCGCGGCGCCATGCGTTGATGACGGCGGCCAGCGCCCCTCCGTTCTGGTCCCTCTTTACTCCCTTTACTCCTATTCGACCATCGCGGGGGCGGAAAGTCAACGGATACGCGGTCGGCGCGGCCGCCGCAACCGAATCCGCAGCACGAATGTCGAAATCCGAACGAAATCCAGAGCGTCCGAACATCCGCTGGCCGCTGCCGGGGCTTCGGTTGGCGACGTGGCTTCGCCCCGGGTAGGGTGATGGATTGCGGGACTTCAAACTCGCCCCGCAATGCGGTAATTTGAGGGAATAGCCCGGTTTCGCTGCCTTTGCCGTGGTATTGCGGAGCCTCTCGCCGCCTGGGGCCTTTCCGTTGGTCGCGTCGAAAAAAGACATTGACGAGGTGATCGCCGTCTGCCGTCAGGCGACGGCGGCCAACCGCTCGACGGCGGCCCGGCGGGGAACGCTGATCCACCTCGCTCCCGCGGACGCCGACGACGTCTTGGTCACCGCCGACCTGCACGGCGACCGCACCAATTTCCGCCGCGTCCTATCCGTGGCCGACTTGGAAAAAAACCGCCGCCGCCACCTGGTCTTCCAGGAAGTCATCCACGGCGGGCCGACCTACCCCGACGCCGGCGGGTGCATGTCGCACCTGCTGCTGGAAGACGTCGCCCGGCTGAAGACGCGGTTTCCCGAGCGGGTCCATTTCCTGATGGGCAACCACGAGCTGGCGGAGCTGACCGACTACCCGGTGATGAAGGGAGGGCGGATGCTCAACCTGCTGTTTCGCACCGGGGTGCAAACGCTTTACGGGGCCGCCGCGGACGACGTCCGCGAGGCGTACCTCGGCTTGATCCGCTCCTTGCCGCTGGGGCTGAAGCTGGCGGACGACGTGCTGATTACGCACAGTCTGCCGGAGGGCCTCGACCGCCGACCGCTTACGAAAGACATCTTCTCCCAGGAACCCGAGGATGCGGATTTCCAGGAAGGCGGCGACGTCTTCCGAATCGTCTGGGGCCGCGACTACCGCGAAAAAAACGCCGAGCGGTACTGCCATCTGACCGGCGCCCGGTTCCTCATCACCGGCCACGAACCGTGCGCGGCGGGCTACCGCAGCCCCAACTCCCGCCAACTGATTCTCGACACGTGCAGCCGGAAATCGTGCTACGCGGTGATTGCGCTGGCGAACCTGCCGCAGACGCTCGAGGAACTGCTGGGATGCGTGCGATATTTGGACCAGAACTGACGGCGGCCGTCGATGAAGTATAATGGATGTTCGGTGAGTTGACGCGGTCGCGTTCGACCGTTTCGGGGAGAGGGGAACATGGACGAAATGACCTACTGGAGCGACCTTTTCACGCCGGAGACCTACGAAGCGTTCGGATGCTCTGATCGCACCGTGTCCGGGTTCCGCGAATCCCAGCGCCCCATGGCGGACAAGGTTCGAGTCGGTGACAAATTGATTTGTTACATGGTACGAATGTCTCGATGGGTCGGTGTCCTCGATGTATTGGAGGGCCCATTTATCGACCGAACGCCACTTTTCGTGCCCGACGACGATCCGTTCGTCGTCCGGTTCAAGGTCAACACTGCGGTGTGGCTGTCGCTCGACCACACCGTTCCCATCCACGAGCAGGACGTCTACTCTCGTTTGACATTTACGCGGAACGTCGAACTTGGAGGTTACTGGCTTGGCCCATTGCGTCGCAGCCTCCAACGGCTTGTCGATGAGGACGGCGGATTCTTGGATTCCTTACTGCGTGAACAGCAACGTGAACCGCGGACATTTCCAGTGGACGCGGGCCAGTATGAGCGCGCCCTGAAACGCCGGATTCAACGTCCTGATCGTTCCGTCGTGGTTAGCGTGCCTGATGATCGCACCCACGACCAAGACCAAACGGAATCGTCGGCAACGGATCGGGAATCAGTCCGCGTGCAGGCGTCCTTGTGCCGAGTTGGGGAGGCGATGGGCTTTAAGATTTGGTTGCCCACGCCTGATCGCTCGCGAGTTGCCGAACACTGGTCGCCGCAAGCCGGTGTTCTTCGATAGACTTCCTTTGAACTACGACGAGACGACGTTGGATACAATCAAGCGGATTGATGTGCTCTGGCTGAAAGGTCGCGCAATTCGTCGAGCTTTTGAAGTGGAGCACTCGACGGCGATCTATTCGGGCTTGCTTCGAATGGCGGACTTGTGCGCTTTGCTGCCAAACATCAATGTTTCCCTGCATATCGTCGCACCAGAATCTCGACGAGAAAAGGTGTTTCAGGAAATCACGCGACCCGTATTCTCGCTCCTCGAAAACAGTCCACTTTCCGAACGCTGCACCTATTTGTCCTACGGCAGCATTGAAGAGATGGTCGAACTGGAGTACTTGTCGCACACGACGGACAGCGTGCTCGACGAGTTCGCGGAGTATGCAGAATGAGCACTTGCGGAAATCACCGAACGAGCGGATGCACGCGAGGCGGCCATCGCGTCTGGGATGATGGTTGGGTCCGTGGGGTCGCCCGCGTGATCCCTGGCGTGAGCGATTCGCTGGAGGGCGTAAGCGACCTGTTTCCCACTTCCGCCTTCCCCTTTCCGCCTTCCTGTTTTATGAGGAGAAACCTCCTCGTCGCCGCGATCGTGTTCGGGTGGATGCTCGCCTCCGCCGCGCTGGCCGCCGACCGCTTTGGCGAGCCGGTGACCGTCCGCCATCCGTTTGGCGTGAAGGTGCAGGCGGCCGGCGCCTTGACCGGCGTGGTCGTCGGCGTGCCGCTGCCGAAGGACTGGCCCGAACAACAGATCAAACTGGTAAAAAGGGATCAGTCGCCGCACGTGCTCCGGGCGACCGAGCGGGAGGTCGGCGACGGCGCCCGGATGGCCAGCGTCTCCTTCTCGAACATCGCCCCGGGGCAGTCGGCCCACGCGATCTACACGTTCGAGATCACCCGCCGCCGCGTCAACGCTCCGACGAAGCCGGAGGCGTTTCGTCTGCCGCAGAAGCTCAATCGCGAGCTGCGGGCAGCAATGGCGCCAAGCCCGTTTATCGAGAGCCGTTCGCCGGAAATCGCGAAGCTTGCCGACGAACTGACCGCCGACAAGCAGCAGGCCTGGGAGATCGTCAAGGCCCTCTTCGATTTCGTCCACACCACGGTCAAGTACGACTTCGGCAATCCGCTGGATCTCAAGGGCGGCCTGGCCACCCTCCGCGACAAGAAGGGCGACTGCGAGGGAATGACGTCGCTGTTTGTCGCCCTGTGCCGGGCCCGCGGCATCCCCGCGCGGGCCGTGTGGGTACCCGGCCATACCTACGCCGAGTTCTACCTGGAGGACGCCCGGGGGCAGGGCTACTGGCTGCCGTGCGACGCCACGAGCAATGAATTCGGCGGCGTGAAAGATATTCGGCCGATCTTGCAAAAGGGCGACAACTTCCGCTACCCCGACAAGAACGGCCCGCAGCGGTACGTCCTGCCGACGTTCCGTTGCAGCGTGGTGGGGGGCGGGGGCGACCCGCGGGTGGAGTTTATCGGCCCGGCCTCGCACTGAGGTCCCCCGGGGGTCGGTGGTCGCGTGTCGGCCGTCGCGTCGGACTAATCAAAAAAACGCCGCCGACACGCGAGTCCCGACCCCATCCCGGCGTGAACGTGCGCGGGGCGGGATGGGCGCGGAGCGGGAAAGGGTCAAAGCTCTTCTCGCGAGGGACTTCCCATCAGATTGCAGCGCGAAGGACGCGAGAAGACCATTGACCCCGGCGATGGAACCGCCCGACATTCCCAGAGCGTCGGGTCATCCGTCGAATCCGAATCCTTTGGTTCGTGTGCGGATGCGGCACAGGTGGTGGTGGGCGCAGATATAGAGCGTGGCGCCGTCGTCGCCCCAGGCCACGTTCGCCACGCGTCCGCCGGTGCTGATGCGTCCGAGCAATTCGCCGGTCGGCGCCAGGACGAGTACGCCGCCGGGGGCCGTCGCCCAGAGATTGCCTTCGCGGTCGAACTTCATGCCGTCGGGCGAGCCGGGCCGGTTGCCCACCCAATGCGTCGCGTCGAAAAACAGGAACGGCGGATCGAGCGTGCCGTCGTCCCGCAGGGGAAACAGGTTCCAGATCGCCGCCGTCTTGTCGCTTTGCGAGACGACCAGCCGCCGCTCCCCCGGAAAGAACGCGATGCCGTTGGGCCGCGTCATCTCGTCGGAGACAAGCTCCAGCGTCCCGTCGGTTCGCAGGCAATACACACCGTTAAAGCCGAGCGGCGACTCCATCCCCTCGGGCAGGCCATACGGCGGGTCGGTGAAGTACAAATCGCCGCTGGTCCGGCGGTAGACCAAATCGTTGGGGCTGTTCAGCCGCATTCCTTCGTAAGAATCGACGAGCATCCGCCGCTGGCCGTCCTGTTCCAGCCGGGCGATGCCGTGATCGCCGTGGCAGCACATCACCAACCGCCCCTCGTCATCCAGCGTCAGCCCATTCGAGCCCGGCTCTTTGCCGACGAACGGCTCGGCCCCGGTGTAACCGCTCGGCTCAAGATAGAGATCCGTCTGCCCGCCTCGATAACGATAGATGCGATTGGCGGGCACGTCGGAGAAGAGCAAGGCCGCCTCATCGCTTTTCCAGACGGGACCTTCCGTCCAGATGAAGCCGCCCGCAAGCGTTTCCAGTTCCGCGTCTTTCGAGATCAGCCGATCGAACGCCGGATCGATCCGTTCGATCTCGGGCCGGATCACCGACGGGTCGTGGGGAGGTTGGTGAGACATGCTGAAGAAACTCCGAAGTAGGTATGATCGTCCAAACGCCCGCGCAGCTCAAGCGGCGAGGCTTCACCCGGGCCAGCGCGTTCGGGTGGACGGGTTCAATCTCCGTTCTTCGCCGTGACCCAGCGCTACCCGCAAGGCGCAGAGGGCGTGGAAGGTGTGCGTTGTGCGAATGCTTGCTAAAGTAAGTGGCATGGGGCGAGAGCCCCCGGCCAGGGGTCCTTGCCGCTTGGCGGCGATACCGACACGACCCACTGATGCTATTGGCCCCTCCGCCGGGATTGGGTTTGCGACATGTGTCAGCCGAATACCATCGTCCTGTGCATCGACGGATTGCAGCCGGCGTTTTTGCAGCCGTATGGCGGGGGTTGGGTCGAGACGCCCGCCTTCAATCGGCTGGCGGCCGAGGGCGTGGTTGTTGAATTTCCCATCATCGCCCACCCCGATCTGGGCGCGAGTTATGAAGCCTTCTTCGGCGGCGATGGCGGTGGTTTCTCCGAGGGCTCGCTACCGCATCAACTGCTTTCCGCCGGGGTCGAAACGACGCTCATCACCGACGAGCCGCGACTGCTTCGGCTGCTCGACCACGGGCCGGACGCCGGTTTCGAACACGTGATTCCCGTCCCGGCGAACGAAAACACGCAGGCGGCCGAGACGATCTCGCAAACACACATTACGGGTTTGTTTGCCGCCCTCGGGCAAGCGGTGCGACAGGCGGGCGACCCGTTTTTCCTTTGGGCTCACCTGCAGGGGCTTTGCAGTCCCTGGGACGCCCCCTATGTGATGCGGCAGGAACTGACGGCAGAGGACGATCCCAACCCGCCCCGCTTCACGGCGGCGCCGGAGCGGGCGTTGCCGGCCGACTTCGATCCCGATTTAGCGCTCGGAATCGCGCAGGCCTACGCCGCCCAGATTGCGGTGGTGGACGCCTGTTTGGGGGCATTTCTGACCGAACTGGTGGAACTCGAGGCCGATGACGCGGCCGTTGTGCTGACGAGTTGCCGCGGGTATCCGCTGGGCGAACACCGGGTGATCGGGCTGCCGGGCGCACCGCTGTACAACGAACTGACGCACGTTCCGCTGATGCTGCGCCTTCCGCCGCCGCAACGGGACGAATGTTTCGCCGCGCGGCTGCCGGCGCTGGCCCAGCCCGTCGACCTGCGCGCGACCGTGGGCGAATTCTACGGTTTTGGGAGAGGGCCCTCGGCCGAAACGGCGGGCGGCCGGGAGACTTACTCGCTGCTGCCGCTGATCGCCAATCCTCACGCGCCTTCCCGCGGCGTGGCGACGGTCGCCGACGGCCAACAGCGGCTGATCCGCACGCACCAGTGGAGCCTGCGGCTGGACGGAACCGCCGGCGAAACGCAGGAACTATTCCTCAAGCCGGACGACCGCTACGACGCCAACGAGGTGGCGGCGCTACGGCCGGAGGTGGTCGAGGAACTGGTTTCCCTCGCTCCTCCGGCGCCAATCGCCCGCCCGCCCCTCCTGTGAAGGCGAACCGACCATGACGCAGCCCGCCCTCCGTATTACAAATGACGAAAGTTTTCGAAGTGTGCGCAAATGCTCGGGGCTTGGGAGTCGGGGCTCCGGGCGTTCGTGCTTCGCACATTGGAGGAGCGATCATGAGCTTCCGTGAGGGAGTGGCGGCAACAAATCGACACCGAGCCACGACCGTGAGGGAGTGGCGGCAACAGGGTTAACGACGGAGGGCCGCTTCCTGACGGGCGCCGCTCGGCGCGGCGCGGCGGGGGGCCGCTTCCTGACGGGCGCGGCTCGGCGCGGGAACCACGACGAGCACGACGTACAACGTTCGCGGTTACCGCGGTTTCACTGAGAAGGGAGATACGTCTTCTGAAGAAAATCCGCGTTCATCTGCGTCCATCTGCGGTTCTTTCTTTGGTTACGGCCGAAGGTCGCGCTGGGGTAGACTCAGGCGGTCACCGGGACCGGCCCTGCCAGCAGTTCGTACTCCTCCACCGGCGAAACGTCACCCGAAAGAATCTGCGTCACCTTCGCCTCCAACTCCGGCAGGCGGCTCTCGATGTAGCGGCGGGCGACTCGTTTTTTGCGCTCGCTTGCCGCGCCCATCTTCAGCAGGAAGTGGCCGCAGATGACCGTGATACCGCAGTCCACTAGGCGGCGGCCGGACAGATCGAGATAGCTGGGGGACTTCCCTTTGACATACGCCACGGCCTGGGCGACTTGATCCTGGGCGGCGACGAGCTTTTCTCGCAATTCGCTCAGCAGCGGATCGTCGTAGCCGCTTTCGGCCAGTTGCGTCGCGTAGTCGTTGAACACGCCGGAGGTAAACGCCCGGCTGGCCGCCAGGATTTGCAGTTGGCTGGTGCCCTCGTAGATGGTGGTGATGCGGGCGTCGCGGGCGTAGCGCTCGGCCGGGTAGTCCTTCATGTACCCGCTGCCGCCGAGGACCTGGATCGTGTCGTACGCCACATCGCAGGACATCTCACTACAGTAATACTTGCTCATCGGCGTGAGCATGCCGTTGAGCCGCCGCAGGTGGCGGGACTTCTGCTTGAATTCCTTCCTCTTGTCCTTATCGAGATCGTACATTTCCATCACGCGAAGGGCGTTGTTCTCGTGGTCGCACACGAACGCCGTTTGATATGCCAGGGCCCGGGCGGCTTCGATGTAGACCTGCATGTCGGTCACGAGTTCCGCGACGGCCGGGAACCGCTCGATCGGCACGCCGAACTGCTGCCGCGTGTGGGCGTAGGTGCGGGCCAGGCGATAGGCGGCTTCCGCAATGCCCAGCGACTGGGCGGCGATACCGAGGCGGGCCCCGTTCATCAACGCCATGACGTACTCGATCAGTCCCCGCTGCCGCTCGCCGACGAGTTTGGCCGGGGCGTTGGTGTAAACCAGCTCGCAGGTGGGCGAGCCGTGGATGCCCATCTTGTGCTCCAGATGCCGCACCTTGACGTGTTCGCTGCGTTCGCTGTAGAAGAGGCTCAGTCCGCGGCCGTCGGAGATGTGCGGTTCGCTGCGGGCCAGCGTCAGCAATATCTCGCCGCAGCCGTTGGTGATGAACCGCTTGACCCCATTGAGCCGCCACTGACCGTTCTCGTCCAGGTCGGCCCGCAGGCGGATCGCCTGCAAGTCGCTGCCGGCGTCGGGCTCGGTCAGCACCATGGCCCCGGTCACCTCGCCGCGGCAAAAGCGGTGGAGCGTCTCCTGCCGGATTTCTTCACTGGCGAAGGCGTTGATCGTCTCGGCGATGCCTTGCAGGCCGAAAAGATTCATCAGCGACCCGTCGCCCCGCGAGACGATCTCGGTGGCCATCGTGTAAATCACGTTCGGGCAATTCAGCCCGCCGAAGCGATGCGGCAGCGTGAAGCCCATCAGATCGCCCTGGGCCAGGGCGTCGAGGTTTTCCTGCACCTTGGGATGGTAGGTGACGGTGCCGTCCTCGTTGAGGGTGTTGCCCTCTTCGTCCACCTCCTCGGCGTTGGGGGCGATGACCTCCGCGGCCACCTGTCCGGTGATTTCGAGGATGCGGCGAAAATTATCAACCGCATCGGCGGCATTGATTGGAGCGTGCGGCGGCCGCTCCCACGGCTCGATCCCCGTAACCAGCTCGCCGGGCTTGAAATCGTCCTCCTGCAAGTTGGCCAGTTCCTCGAGATCGAGGAACTCGAAGTTGAAGAGGATGTCGCGGTTGTCGGTGAAGAAATTGGGCATAGTCACGTCTCACGCGCATTGAGCGGTTTGCAGAAAAATCCGAATGTCGAAATCCGAAATCCGAAACAAATTCGAATTACAAAACTCAAATGTCCAAAACCTTCAGCGTCGACGTACCGATCTGAAGAGCGTCGCCTGAAAGGCTTCGAGTTCCTTTCCTTTGAATTTCGAATTTGTTTCGAATTTCGATATTCGGATTTCGAATTTTTCCCTCAAGCCCTCTCCTTAAGGGCTTTGACCATCTTCGGTATCACATCCTTCGCGTCTCCCACGATGCCGTAGGTGGCGACGGAGAAGATCGGGGCGTCACGGTCGGTATTGATGGCGATGATCTTGGCGCTTTCTTCCATGCCGGCCCGGTGTTGCACGGCCCCGCTGATGCCGGCCGCGATGTATAGGGCCGGGCGGACCGTCGTGCCGGTCTGGCCGATCTGGTGTTCCTTGCCGATGAAGCCGCCGTCCACCGCGGCCCGGCTGGCGCCGACCGCCCCGCCGATCACACCGGCCAGCTCGTGAATCAAGCGGAAGTTCTCGCGGTTGCGCAGTCCCCCACCCCCCGCGGCGATGACCCGCGCCCCTTTCAGGTTCACCGTCCGCTCGGTCACCTTCCGCTCGATCAGCTTCAGGGGGAAGTCGGCCTCGGTCAGTTCAACCGTTTCCTCGATCACCTCGCCGGTGCGGGAGGAATCGGGGTCGAGCAGCGGCATCACGCCTTCCCGCACCGTCGCCATCTGCGGCCACCAATCGTAATTGACGATGGTGGCGATGATGTTGCCGCCGAACGCCGGGCGGATTTGCAGCAGCAGGTTCTTGTGAACTTCTTTCGTTCTCGGCTCCGTCACGTCCTGGATTTGCAGGTCGGTGCAGTCGGCCGTCATGCCGGCCCGAACGGTCGAGGCGATCCGCGGGGCGAGGTCGCGGCCGATGTTGGTCGCCCCGTACAGCACGATCTGCGGGGCGTGCCGCTCGATAAGCGCGGAGACGACCTTGGCGTAGGAATTGGTCTGCACATGGGCCAGCCGCCGATCCTGCACGATGTACACCTTGTCGGCGCCCAGCGCGATCAGCCGCGGGGCCAGCGGTTTGACATCGCGCCCCGGCAGCACCGCGGCGGCCTTCACGCCCAGCGTGTCGGCCAACTCGCGGGCCTTGCCCATCAGTTCCAGGGAGACGTCGTTCAAAACGCCGTCTTCTTGTTCGGCGAAGACCCAGACTTCGCCGTTGCGGTTTACGGGAATCATGCGACTGTACTTGGGATTGGGGATTGGGGATTTCAGCGACGGGCCAACACCCGAAGAACGGCGGCCGATATTCAGTATTCTCTATTCAGCACTCAGCATTCCGTTAGCCCAACGTTCGGTCTACCACCAATTCGTGAATCATTTTCCGAATGCCTTCCTCCGTGGCCGGCACTTCCGTGTATCCCTCTTTTTTGAGGACGATCGCCTGGATGCGGAAGACCTTGGTCGGCGAACCGGACAGGCCGCACCGCTCGATATCGGCCCCGATGTCGTCCAGGTTCCATTGATCCAGCAGCAGGCCCTTTTTGCTCAACTCGGCGATTCGTGTTTCATACTCGGCGGCCCGGTCCTCTTCCATGGCCTCCGGCATCTCCGCCTTGATGTCTCCCTGCACTTCGATCGGGGCCCGCATCCGCTTCATGCGCATGACCCGCCGGGCGGCGAAGGGGCGGGGGCGGTTGGCCGTTTCCACCACGGTGACCAGAAGCGGCAAGCGGCCCTCGACGATCTCCCAGCCATTGCCGAGATTGCGGCGGATCAGGGCCCGGTCTTCCTCCAGCCGCACCATTTCTTCCATGTAGGTGACCTGGGTGACATCGAGCTTTTCGGCGCATTGCGGGCCGACCTGGGCGGTGTCGCCGTCGATCGCCTGGCGGCCGCAGAAGACGAAGTCGTACTCGCCGACCGTCTTCACCGCCTGTGCGAGGATGTAGCTGGTGGCCAGGGTGTCGCTGGCGGCGGCCCGGCGGTCCGTGACCAGAATCCCCCGGTCCACCCCGCGGTAGAGGCATTCCCGCAGGACCTCCGCGGCTTTGGGGGGCCCCATCGTGACGGCGGTGACCGTCCCGCCGTACTCATCCCGGACGGCCAGGGCCGCTTCCAGCGCGTGCAAGTCCTCAGGATTGAAAATCGCGGGCAGAGCCCCGCGATTGACCGTCCCATCCTCCTTCATCGCTTCCGCGGTGACGTTGGCGGTGTCCGGAACCTGTTTGACCAGAACGACACTGTGATAGGGCACGGGGCACACTCCGTTTACGCTTGAACGTGAATTGCGGTAGCCTACTAATTGGCCCGGCGCGGGTCAAGAGAAAGTCCCGCTTCGCTCGATGGTCGCGTTTCGCTCCGCGGAGCGGCGCAGGCTCCGCACCGCTCCTGGCAAGTGCGATTGATCTTTTGACGCCTTCCAAAAACAATGGTAAATAGGGGTCGTCGCGCCAGCGCCTGAGATCGCCGCTCGTTTGCGAGTTGCGATGATTCACTCGCTTGCGTTTCGAGCTTGTATGTTCCCGCCCTTCCCACGCTCTCTCGGAAATCGCATGTTCCCACTGGATTCCTTCCGCTTGCCCTCTCGCCGGCCGATTGCTCATCTCTTGCTAACACTGGCCGTAGCGGTCGCTTGGGCGGCGCCCTTGGCGGCCTTGGCCGACGACGCGAAGGCCCCGCCGCAAAACCCCGGTTCCTCCGACGCCGCCAATCCGGCGAACCTGGAGGACCTGAAGAAAATCGAAGAACGGGTCCGCGCCGTCGCCCGGCAGGTGATCCCCGCCATTGTCGGCATTAAGGTCGGTTCGGCCGGGGGCAGCGGCGTGGTCGTTTCCGAGGATGGCCTCGTTCTCACCGCCGGACACGTGGTCGGCAAACCGGGCCAAGACGTCACCTTTTACTTCGCCGACGGACGTTCCGTGCCCGGCAAGACGCTTGGCCTGTACCGCTCGGCCGACGCCGGCATGATGCGGATCACCAAAAAGGGAAAATATGCCTTCGTCGAAGTGGGCGACAACGAAGAAATGGCACCGGGTAAATGGCTCGTGGCGATGGGCCACCCGTTCGGTTTTCGTCCCTCGCGGCCGCCGGTCGTCCGTGTCGGCCGGCTGATCCGCGCGTCGGAAACGACGCTGCAAACCGATTGCCCGCTCATCTCCGGCGATTCGGGCGGGCCGTTGCTGGATCTCAACGGCAAGCTGGTGGGTATCAACAGCCGCATCGGCGGCGGCGCCGAGCAGAATTTCCACGTGCCAGTGGGCGTGTTCGTCGAGAACTGGGATCGCCTGCTGACGGGCGACAACTGGCTGGATGAAACCCTCGCCCGCACCGACGACGCGGTGAAGGAAGCATTCAAGGAGGTCGTCTCCGCCGCCCGCCAGTGCGTGGCGGTCGTCAAGGCGGACGACGAGCCAGCCGCACTGGGCGTCATCGCCGGCCCCAATGGCTGGATCCTGACGAAAGCCAGCGAGATCGACGGCAAAAAGGAAATCAAGGTGACGCTGACCGACCGCCGCGAATTGCCGGCCGAAGTCGTCGGCATTCACACCCAGCACGATTTGGCGATGCTCAAGATCGAGGCGGACGCCCTGCCGCGGATCGACTGGACCTCCGCCAAGCCGCCCGTGGGGAGCTGGCTGGCGACCGTCGGCGTCAGTGAGACGCCGCTGGCGGTCGGCGCCTTGAGCACTCCGACCATTTCCATTCCGCCGCAACAAGGCAAGCTCGGCATCGTCGTTTCGGAAGGGGACAAGGGGCCCAAGATACTCAAGGTGCTTTCCGGCGCCGGCGCCGACAAGGCCGGGCTGAAGGCCGAAGACGTGATCGTCCAGTGCGACGGCAAACGGATCAAGAAGCGGCTCGATCTGACGAAACTGATCAGCCGGCGGAAGCTGGGCGACACGCTCAAGCTGCTCGTCCTGCGGGGCGGCAAGGAACTGAGCTTTTCCGCCCGGTTGCTGCCGATCGAGAACGAAAAGACGCGGGAGCGGCAGCGGCTCAACGCCTCCACCACCGGGTTGAGCAAACGCCGCGATAATTTCCCCGCGGTGCTGCAGCACGACACCGTGCTCAGGCCCGATCAGTGCGGCGGGCCGGTCGTCGATCTCTCCGGCAAGGTGGTGGGGATCAACATCGCCCGTGGCGGCCGCACCGAGACCTACTGCATTCCCACCGCGACGGTCTTGCCGCTGATGTACGACCTGATGTCGGGCCGCCTGGCGCCGCCCAAACCGGCCGAAGCCGTCGCGGAAAAGGACCCGGCGCCGCAGGCCGCGCCGGACGCTGAGAAGAAGCAGCCGGAAACGCCGGCCCCGGCGGCGCCGTCTTCCGGCGAGGAAGCGCAGCCGCCGCGGAAAGCGGCCTAAGCCCTTTGTCAGCCCCCATCGAAACCCGCCGCGTTCGCAAGCGAATTCCGTGGCTCGCGCGGGTCACTCGCTTACACCCACCATACCCACATCGAACTACCGAAATCTCCAGAATCGGTAGTTGACAACGTTGTGGTTCTTGGCCCATAATAGTGGTCAGTGGGAAATCGCGCATCCGCGGCGCATCGGGTTTTCCTTTCCCCTTGCGCCCATTCGCGATTGCCGGCTCGAAAGGGCGGTTTCGTGGTCTGTGGGAGGACCACGCTGCCCTTCGCGACCTACTCTTATGGGGGAATCGACGATGGGTAAGCAAGGCAAGGCGCATACGGCCACGGTCAACCGCCTGGCGAAGAGGTTCAGCGCGAACAAGCATGTCGATGACCCGGACACGCCCGACCTGCTCGCCGAACATCTCGCGATTGAGGTGGAAACCGCCGCCACCCTGGTGGAGGGTGTGGACCGGCTCCAACGGGTATCCGACGGCCGCGCTTATGTTGCCGTGACCAACCGGGAAGCCCTGCTCGAGGGACGCCGCGCTGTCCACAACACGGGCGTCGGATTGATGGACCCGAACGGAGAGATCATCATTCCGTGCGGGAAGGACAGAGATGGGAATTCGGAAGAAGGGGCGTAAGGCAGCGAGACGCCAGATGTACGGCTTTATGTTCATGCCCGGAATCTTGGAACTGGCTTGCATTTTCGTCCTTCTGGCGCTGGTGGCAGGAATCATCGCCGCGAGCGTCATCGCCGTCACCCACGGCAGTCGCGACCCGTCGGACCAAAATCCGAATCTCACGACGTGCGCGGACTGCGGCGGCATGGTGTCGGTGACTGCGCCCGCATGCCCCCATTGCGGCCGGCCGACGTAGCAGGCGAGCGCCGGCGATCCTGGAATCCGTTAGGGCCGCTCGATCAGAACTTGAAAGCCCGCTTGCTCAAAGTCGTGATCCGCAGAGAAGGCCGAGTTCACACCGCGCTGCATCATCACCGCCATGCTGATGCAGTCCGTGATTCCCCATTCCTTGTCCTTGCGATTTCTAAATAGGTTCCAGCCGCGTTCCTGCTCATCCTCACCGATCTGAAGAATCTCGGTACGGCGGGAGGCTCGCAGCCGATTGTAGAGTTCAATCGCCCCCTGGCGCTGCCGGATTTTCGAAAGCCCGTCACCGATCTCGATAAGAATGAGCGACGTGGTCAGAAATGGGGCGCCGCCTGCGACGAGCTCACTCCACGCCCATTCGGCGGCTTCGTGCCATTGATCATCCTTGTTGACCAACGCGATCAGACCGGAAGTGTCCAGAAAGACGGGGATCACGGGTCACACCTGCCCAGGCGGTAATCCTCGAAGTTCTCGGCCAAATCTGAAATGCCTGTCGAAATGCGGAAGCCGGTGAGCGGATCCTCCGGTTGGAGCTCCGCGACGCGGTCATTGTCCGCGGTGGTAACCGTCACCGCCACTTGTTGGTGGTCCACAAGATCAAGCGGATCGAGCGGCCGCAGGCAACCGTTTTCATAGATGGCTCGGACGGTGACAGTCATGCGTTGGGCTCCCTCGTAAACTGGCCGAATCCCCCTGCTCACCTAGGGTAGCGGGGTTGCTGTCTTAGATAAAGAGGTTCACGTTTCCCGACTCCGCGCTGTCGAGGTACGCCCCCACGCCCGCGTACTCGACGCCGTCGAGCAGTTCTTCCTTTTTTATGCCCATCAGGTCCATGCTCATCGTGCAGGCGACCAGCGTGACGCCCGCCTTTTGGGCCGCCTGAATCAGCTCCGGCAGCGGCGTGACGTTCTTCCTTTTCATAATGCCCTTGATCATCGCCAGGCCCATGCCGCCCATGTTCATCTTCGAGAGCGTGAGCTTGTCGGCCCCGCGGGGCATCATCCAGCCGAACATTTTTTCGATCAGGTTCTTGCTCACTTTCACGTTCTGGGGCTTTCTCAAGGCGCTCAGGCCCCAAAACGTGAAGAACATCGTCACCTTGCTGCCCATTGCCGCGGCGCCGTTGGCGATGATCAGTGACGCCATTACCTTGTCGAAGTCGCCGCTGAAGACGACCATCGACTTGTGCTTTTTCATGGAAGCGATTTGGGCGAGGGCGGCGCTGTCGGCCGCGGACGATCCGGCGGCTTGTGGATGGCTGTTCGAGGCGTGGTCGCCGGACGCCGCCGTTTCGCGTCCGATCCCTTTGACCACGGTGGCCCGGATCATCCCATGCTCGGTCGCCAGGTCGGCCAACCGGTTGCCCGTGCTGCGGCACCAGCCGGTCACGTCCGGCCCGAAGCCGGGGTCGGCCGCGAGCACCGAGACCGCCTTGCCATCTTTCAAGTCCTTGAGTTCCTCCGCCAGCCGCATGATCGGACCGGGGCATTGCAGCGCGGTGGCGTCGATTTCTTTGACGACATCCGCCGGTTCAACGGACGCTTTCGACCCGGATGACGTTGCGGCCGCGGCTGGCATATTGGCGTTCTCCTTTCCGTTCATCGGGGAATCGTTGGTGGTGGGTGAGGCGGCTTCGGTCGGATTCGTTCGGGCGGCCGCGTACGCTTTGTAGGTGGTGTAGCCGCCAGTCAGGTTGCGCGCCGCAAAACCGCGCTGCATGAGCTGCCGCGTCGCGAGGTAGCCCCGCAGCCCGACCTTGCAGTAGGCGATAATCATCTTGTCCTTTGGAATCTCGCTTAGCCGGTCGCGGAGTTCGTCCACCGGGATATGCATCGCGCCGGGAATGCCGCCGGCCGCGACCTCCGCCTCGGTCCGTACGTCCAGCAGCAGCGTGTCGGGCCGCGGATGCTCTGCGAGGGCCCACGCCTCGTCCGGCTGCGCGAGCCCCACGATTCCCTTAAGCGAGTTGCTGGCCACGAAGCCGGCGTAGTTCACAGGATCCTTGGCCGAGCCGTACGGCGGGGCGTAGGTGAGTTCGAGGTCCACGAGATCGTGCGCCGACATCCCCGCCCGCATCGCCGTGGCCAGCACGTCGATCCGCTTGTCCACGCCGTCTTGTCCCGTCGCCTGGGCGCCGAGGATGCGGCCATCGTTCGGCGCGAATAACAGCTTCAGACTGAGCGGCCTGGCGCCCGGGTAGTAGCCGGCGTGGCTTTGCGGGTGGACATATACCTTCTCATAGGCGATTCCCTGTTTCTTCAGCAGCCGCTCGCTCATCCCCGTCATGCCGATGGCGATGTCGAAGACCTTGCAGATGGCCGTGCCCTGCGACGACTGGTACACGCTGTCGCCTCCCAAGATGTTATCGGCCGCAATGCGGCCCTGCCGATTCGCGGGTCCGGCCAGCGGAATAAGCGCCGGGCCTCCAGTAACGAAATGTTTCACTTCGATGGCGTCGCCGATGGCATAGATGTTCGGATCGCTCGTTTGCAGGCGGTCGCTCACCGCGATCCCGCCCGTCTCTCCGATGGCCAGCCCGGCTTCCTTGGCGAGCGTGACTTCCGGCCGCACGCCGATGGCCATGATGACCAGGCCGGCGTCAACGGCCGAACCGTCTTGCAGTGTGGCGGCAAGGGCATTGCCTTCGCTCGGTTCGATCCGCTCGACGGAGTTCTTCAGCCGCAAATCGACGCCGTGCAACCGCAGTTGATCGTGCACGGCCTGAACCATCTCGGTGTCTGCCGCCGCAAACACCTGCGGGGCCAGTTCCACAAGCGTCACGCCGACGTTCCGTTCGCGAAGGGCCTCGGCCATCTCCAGACCGATGTAACCGCCTCCGATCACCACTGCGTTGGCCGGCCGCTCTTCATCGACGACCCGTTTGATCGCGTCCATATCGGCGATGTTGCGGAGGGTCATCACCTGCGGGTGATCGGCGCCAGGGACGGAAGGACGGATCGGCGCGGCGCCGGGGCTGAGAATCAGGGCGTCGTATCGCTCGCGAATCTCGGCGCCGGCTTGCAGATTGCGGACGACGATTTCCTTCGCCTGGCGGTCGATGGAAAGAACCTCGTGCCGCGGCCGGACATCGATGCGGTACCGCTTCCGCAGCATTTCTGGCGTGGTGACGAGGAGGCTTTCTCGCTGGGGAATCACCTCGCCAATGTGATAGGGAAGCCCGCAGTTGGCGAACGAAACGTGCTCGCCCCGCTCGAACATGACGATCTCGGCGTCTTCGGAAAGCCGCCGCAGCCGCGTGGCCGCGGAAGCCCCCCCGGCGACGCCGCCGACAATGAGAACGCGTTTCTTCTCGCCCATTTTGAAATGTCCCCTTTTCGTTGTTGGCAACGGGTTCGTTGCCGAGGGACCGGTCGCGATCCCCGGCGTTTTATGAAGGGACGCGCGGGCGCCGCGTAAGGTTACATCGCCGTCGCCGTGCCGGCGACGGCTAAACGGTTGTGTTCGCCCAGCCGTACGTTTAGCAGCCGTCGTCGGAACGACGACGCGGCGACCACACAAGTAGTGGCCACGCGTTTACTATCCGCAATTTCTCGTTTGTGTCAAGAATCTCGATTCGAAACCGGCGTCGTCGAACCGCCGGAGACACGCCGCCCCGCTCCCATTACACTGGCGCTCGTTCAATGGCCATCCCGCATCTTCGGGGAATCCAACTCATGGCTCGCTTCACATGGCGGGGTAAGTCGGCGTTGGTGATGGGTGGCTCGAAGGGCCTGGGCCGCTTTTTGGCGCACGAATTGGGGCGGAGGGGGGCCCGCGTCACCATTGCCGCCCGCGATTACGTCGCCCTCGATCAAACCTGCGAGGAACTCTCCCGCCACGGTGGCGAATACCGGGCCGTGGCCGCCGATGCCACGACCGACCAGGGCGTGGCGGAGATGCTCGCGGCGGCGAGTGATTGGAATCCTGGTCTCGACGCGGTCTTTAGCTGTGTCGGCAAGAGCGACCGGGGCCGCGCCCTCGATCTCACGCCCGAGGTCCTTAGGCGCGCCTTCGAAGTCAACGTGCTGCCGGCGGTTCGGTTGGCTCGGGCATGCGGGGAGGCGCTGGAGGCGTCGCACGGGCATTTCGTCGTGGTCGGTTCGCTGGCGTCCAAGTTGACGCCCCGTTTCCTGGGAACCTACACCGCGACCAAGCACGCGCTGGCCGGTTACGTCGGAGCACTCAGGCAGGAATGGGCGGAGCAGGGAGTTCATGTCATGCTGGTTTGCCCGGGGCCGATCGCCCGCCCCGACGCCGGCGAGCGGTATGCGGATTTGTCCGAGGACCTGCCCGACGCCGCCGGCCAGCCCGGCGCCGGAGCGAAAGTGAAGGCCATCGACCCCCAGCGACTGGCGGCCGATATCCTTCACGCGTGCGAAAAGCGGAAGGCCGAACTGGTGGTTCCCAAGAAGGCTCGGCTGCTGATGGCAATCACCGCGCTGTATCCAGCGTGGGGCGGACGGTTGCTCAGGGGGCGGTCGGCGTGATACTGTTAGGCGTAGTCCTCCGCTAAAGGAGACGGCAAAAGGAAAACACGAAATGGCTGAAGAGTCACAACATGTCCCGTTCACGTGGGCCCCCAGCCCCGTGATTGAGACATATAAAAAGGATGTGGATCGCACGCTGCTTCGGGAAAACCTGAAGCTCACCGTCGAGGAGCGACTGACGAGAGGTTCCCGTTACTTGGCAAGCGTCAAGGCCCTTCGCCGATCTGTCGGGCGCACCTCCGATGAGTGACTCTAACGATATCTTCCGCGAACAATTGGAAATTCTCTGCCGCGCCGGTGTAGAGTTCATTGTGATTGGCGGCGTGGCGGCGCTCGCGCATGGCGCCGCGCGGGTCACCTACGATCTGGATATCGTCTACGGTCGGTCGCGCGACAACATCGATCGGTTGATTGACGCCTTGAAGAATTTAGAACCCTACCTGCGCGGCGCTCCCCCGGGGCTTCCGTTCCGGTGGGACGCATCAACCATCGAACACGGCCTTAACTTCACTCTGACGACGACAAAAGGACCGTTCGATCTGTTAGGGGAAGTCGCCGCCGGCGGAACTTTTGATGAACTCGTCCCGTTTTCGACTTGGAAGGAAGTGTATGGCTTCCGCTGCCGCTGTGTCACGCTGCCCAAACTCATCGAACTGAAGGTCGCCGCCGGCCGGCCGAAGGATTTTGAGGCGATCGCCGAACTGGAAGCCCTCATGGAAGAAATCGAGCGTGGCGGCTACGCGCCCGAGGCCTGAAGAACACCGAAATTCCCGACCCACGCCCCTTCGGAACCCAAGCATGCGCCGCCTGAACGTCTTTTATGTAATGACATTGCTCATCGTGGCCGCCTTTGCCTCCGGCGAGTTGGAAGCGGCCGCGGTGAAAGCCAACCGCCTTCCCAACTTCGTCGTCATCTTCTGTGACGATCTTGGCTACGGCGATCTCGGCTGCTATGGCCATCCGACGCTCAAGACGCCCAATCTCGATCAGATGGCGGCCGAGGGGATGAAGCTGACCTCGTGCTATGCCGCCGCGTCGGTCTGCACGCCCAGCCGGGCCGGGTTGATGCTCGGGCGACTGCCCATTCGCAGCGGCATGTGTGGCAAGCGGCGGGTGCTCTTCCCGGACTCCGTCGGCGGACTGCAAGAGAGTGAAATCACCATTGCCGAGAAGCTCAAGGAAAGGGGCTACGCCACCGCCTGTGTCGGCAAGTGGCACCTGGGGCATCACCAACAATACCTGCCGCCCAACCACGGCTTCGACTTCTACTTCGGCATCCCCTACAGCAACGACATGGACAACGTCTCCGGCCTGCCGTGGCAGGAAGGCGTGAAGAATCCCAATGTCGCTTATTTCAACGTACCGCTCATCCGTAACCTGGAAGAAATCGAACGGCCGGCCAACCAGCTCACGATCACCCAACGGTACACGCAAGAGGCCACGAAATTCATCAAGGAAAACAAGGACGGGCCGTTTTTTCTCTACTTCCCGCACACCTTTCCTCACGTGCCGCTCTTCGCCAGTGAGAAGTTCGACGGAAAAAGCCTGCGGGGGCTGTATGGCGACGTGGTCGAGGAACTCGACTGGTCGGTCGGGCAGGTACTGAAGACCCTCAAGGAAAACGGCCTGGCGGAGAACACGCTCGTCGTTTTCAGTAGCGACAACGGCCCGTGGATGCCGTTTGACGAACAGGGCGGCTCGGCGGGCCTTCTGCGGGAGGGCAAGGGCAGCACCTGGGAAGGCGGTATGCGCGAGCCGACCGTCGCCTGGCGGCCTGGCTTCGTGCCGGCGGGCGCGGTGAATGCGGAAATGTGCAGCCTGATGGATCTCTACGGAACCTTTTGTTCCATGGCGGGCGCGGAGGCTCCGCAGGACCGCATGATGGACACGAACGATCTCACCGCGACGCTGGCGGGCAACGGTCCCAGCCCGCGGAAGGAAATGTTCTACTGGCGGGACACCCGGCTGATGGCGGTCCGCTTCGGCAAGTACAAGGCCCACTTCGTCACGCAGGATGCGTACACTAAGGAACCCCCGGTCGAACACGACCCACCGTTGCTGTTTGACCTGGAGGTCGATCCGGGCGAGAAGTACCCGCTTAAGCCGGAGGAACATCAACCGCAGGTCAAGAAAGCGCAGGAACTCCGCGCCACGCATTTGGCGAGCGTGGCCGACGCCCCGCCCTCGCAACTTGATCGCAAATAGTTGCAAATAGCCGCGTTTCGCTCCTGGGCAGTGAATGCTTGGAAAGCCCCATCAGCCGGAGGGCGCTAGCCCCCGGTTTTTTCGACGTGACGGTCGGCCCTGGCGCCTTAAACCGGACGCTAGCGCGTTCCGGCTGATAAATTCACAGCCTGTCGCGCAGCGGCGCCGGCGGGGCGGTTGAAATGAGGCGCTGAGGGCTCCTCGGCATCATCCTTTGACCTAGCCGGCAGGGATTACGCGATCTATAATTTTTGTATGATCACCGCTGAAACCTATCTAGACCGCTATCTCGATCCGCTTACGGAAGCCCTGTCTCCCGAAGTCGCTCGGCGGATACTGCAACTTACGCCCGACGAAAAGGTGGTGGCTCGGGTACAGCAATTGGGCGAGAAATCTAACGCCGGCGATCTAACCGACGCGGAACGCGACGAATACCAGACCCTGGCCGACTTGGGCACGCTCGTCGCCTTGCTCAAGGCCAAGTCGCGCCGCTTTTTGGCCCAGAATTCTTCGTGACACGATGGACGCCGCCGCGCGAGAACACATTCGACGCCGCGCGGGTGGCAAGTGTGAATACTGTCGGTTGCCCGATTGGACGGATGAATGGCCCTTCCACGTGGACCATATTGTCGCGCAGGTCCATGGTGGCACCGGCAGGGCAACCGCGCGACTACTGGACATGAACGGACATCCACAACTCGAGCTGCGGAGGGAGTTGATTCATCAAGGCGAGTTTTGAGAGGGACGCGCCGCGTAACATCTTCCCAATGGAAGGATCCAATTGATAGAAGGGTTGATCGAGTATTCAAGCGACTTCGCTCACGTCGGTCACTCGCCACCCGTGCTGCCGACCAGCACACGGTTGCCCGCCACCTCCAGCACGCGAATGGGCGTGCCCGGTTCGAGGAATTCGCCGTCGGTCACCACGTCCACCCGCTTGCCGCCGATGCGGACCACGCCTGCGGGGCGGAGGGGCGAGAGGGCCTCGCCGGTGTCTCCCACCGTTACGCCGCCGCTCGCGGCGCAGCCGCCGGACGCGCCCGATTCCGTCCCTTCCTTGGCCATCGGCTCCGGCGGCTTGAGCGCCAGCGCGCTGACCACCGGGACCTTCCCTGTGTATTGACTGACGACCGCCGCCGCCACAATGACGAATGTGAGCGAACCGAAGACGATGAACACGCTGTAGAGCACGCGGCTCCACTGGTCCCCCGACTCGGGCCATACAAAGGTTTGCCCGGCCAGGATCAGGCTTGCGAGAATTAGCAGAACACCCGTCAGCCCCGCGACGCCGAAGCCGGGCAACACGAACAGCTCGACCAGCAGGAACCCGACGCCGGCCACGAACAGCGTCACCTCCAACCAGCCCGCCGTGCCGCCGAGAAAGCGGCTCCAGAAAAAGAGGCAGAAACAAAGCCCCGCGATCAGCCCGCCCAGCCCAACGCCGGGGGCGCTGAACTCGATGTACAAGGCGACCAATCCGATGATGACGATCAGTGCGGTGATGAACCAGTGGTTGAGAACCATCACCAGCGTATCGACCCAGGTGGTTCGCAGTTCGGTCACTTCGTCCGGCGCTACCCCGTAGGGCTTGAGCAACGCCGCTTCGTCCGCCGCGCTGCGATTGGCCAGGCCCAGTTCTACCGCCCGCTTGCCGCTGACCGTCAGGAACAAGCCCTTGCGCGACTCGCGGACGATTTGCTCCTTCTCCCAATGATTGGAATCGTCGAGTTGTTCGTGTTCCAGTTCCGAGAGGTACCGCACGTCGTCGGTGTCCACGTGGCGGTAGCGATACACCTGAAGGTCCATGTCGACCATCGCCTCGGCCAGGGCCGGCGGGCGGCCGTTGTTCTCGGCCAGTTGCCGGGCGTCCTTGGCGAGTTTGCTGCGGAGCTTTTCGGGCACGTGCTTGAAGAACGAATCCTCGTCGAGGAAGATCGGCCCGGCGTCGCCGAGCGTGGCGGCTTCGTCCATCACAATCTCGTGGCAGCCCAGCGCGACGAACGCGGCGCCGCTGAGGGCCTCGTTGGGCACATAAGCGACGACGTGGGCCCAGTCGACGGCGGAGAGCTCGTCGGCAATTTCGAAGCTGGTGATCGCGTAGCCGCCCGGGCTGTCGATCTCGAGGAGCACAAGATCGGCGTCCATGTCCCGCGCTTCCCGCAGCTTGCGGTCGAGATACGCCTTGGTAAAGGGGGTGATTTCGCCCTGGAAGGGAATCCGCACCGCCCGCTGGAACTCGGTCTTTGGCGGCGCTTTGGCCAGCGAGGTTGCGGCCAATGCGAGCAGCGCAAAGACGAACGCGAACCATGCCAGACCACCCACGCTCTTACCAAAGCGGCCGCCGCCTACCGGGAACTCGTCAGTCGGATATGCCACACGTTTTCTCCGTCCTGAGCGCAGGACCGCGTCGCAGAGGCGGTCCCGCGTTCATCTTGAACCGTCACCTGGTATTCGCCGAAAAAGCCGCGAAATCGGGCGATTCCCGTCTCGTCGGTAGTCACCGTCGTATGGGTTGTCCATTCCTGATGGATCAGATTCTTGAGACGATTATACGCCGGTTTTTGGGAAAAATCCTTCCGCAACAGACCGCCGCCGGCCAGCCAGGCTTCGCCCTCGTGCAGGTCCCACCAGGTGATCGCCGCCACCGACGGATGGGCGAAACACACGCGGTAGAACTGCTCCGCGTACTCGGCCTGCGTCGCTTCGTTCCAGACCGCGCCGCGGGCGACGTCCGCGGCGTGATCGGTTACCGGCCGGCCGTCGGTGGTGGGCGTGAACTCCGTAATGTGAATCGGCAATCCAAGTTCTGCGTACTTGTCCAAAACCCGTTTGACGCGGGCCAGCGGCAACCGGGCATCCCTCGGCTCGTGGGCCTGCATGCCGATGGCGTCGATCGGGACGTCGTTTTCTTGGGCTCGCGCGATGAGCCGAAAAAACTCCGGCCGGCCGTTGGTCAACACGTGGTAGTCGTTGACAATGAGCCTCGCGGCGCCGTTCGCCTCCCGGGCCCAGCGGTACGGGGCGTCGATCTTGGGCTGCGGAATGTGCGACGGCTCGTTGACGACCTCCCAGAATTCAATTTGCCTAAATCGCGTGAGCAAGTCGGCCACGCGGGCCCGCTGCTGATCCGGCGATGGTTGTCCACCCGCCCACGGCGGCTCGCCGGCCTCATGCCCCCACAGGATCGGGTGCCCCTTCATCCGGATGCCGCGGGCGGCCAGCCACGCGATTTCCGCCTCCGTCTTGGCGTAATCGGGCTGGCCCCGCCGCCACTCGTAACCCCGCCAGTAGAAGGGAAGGGTGGCGTAATTGAAGAGTTCCTCGAAATGTTTTTCGTACTGCTCGTTTTTCGCGGGGTCGTCGTGGCGTTTGAACTCGAAGAAGTTGCAGCCGAAGAGGAACGCGTGCCGTGTGAGTTTCACGTCGATCTTTACGCCCGCCGCCGGTCTCCCTTCCGGTGTCGTCACGCGAATGATCACCGGCCCTTGGCGATGACGGGCAATGGCGTCGCGGGTCGCGGCGAGCGTCCGCTGTTCCCGAGCTTGGAAGGCCGCCAGAAACTCCGTCGGGCTCGCCAATTTCAGCGGCGGCTGGGAAGTTTCCAAGGCCGTTTTGGCGAGCGCGATGGCGATCTTGTCAACGTATAGGTTCCGGTCCTCCATCTCGCTTACGGCGTCGTTGGTAAAACCGACCGCCACTTCCGTAACACCCGCGGGCAGCATAAGCGAAAAACGGTATGCGACGGGCCGTTCGCCGGCGACGAACGTCCCCGCGACGATCACTCCGTCGAGCGTCAGGTCCATCCACGGCCACTCGCCCCCCAACGGCGAACCATACGCAGTCACCTTTAGCTCGACGCGCACCGGCCGGTCCGCCGAAAGGTAGCCGCCCACGCGGCCGGGGGAATGCAAGTTCCAGACGTCGCCAACGCGGTCCCCCGCCGTCCGCACCGGCGCCATCTCCGCCTCGATCACCAGCGGCGCCGACAAACCACTTTGCGCCCACCCGGCCACAGCCAAGCCGAGCCCCCCGACAACAACCCAGCGTCGCAATCGCATACCTGGCCTCCGACAACGAAGAAGCGCCCCCGGTTTCAAGCCGGTGGAACGGTCTGGCGCATCAACTACGTTTCACGCCCAACGCACGCAAGAGGCGACCGCCGGCTCTGACCGCGGCGAACTCCGCCAACTGCGGATGCCTCAGCGAAAACCTTGCCATCTCACGAGCGAATCGCCAATTCGACGTGCTTCTGAGTTTTATCAGCGAGGCATAGAGAAAGCGGGCCAAGTCGCTGCCGACTCGCAAACGATCCATGAAGCCCGGTCGGTAACGGCGGCAAAAGCGGTCGTGAATGCGCAACATCAGTTGGGCCAATTCCACCGCATCCTCGCCGTCGAGGTTGCACTGCCCGAACGACAGATAATGGAATTCCCTCACAAACTTCCGTGGGACCTCCTCTCCCAGCAGGTCTTTGATCATCGCTCCCTGCACGCGCACCGCCGTATGGCGTTGATCGTTGCGCTGTGTCGCTCCGACGGACCTTTGCGTCCGCCGAAAGGCAAGCAGGGGTTCGGGCATGTTGACCAGGTTTTCCTGCAAGCTCATGCGAAGCCACAATTCGTAGTCCTGCGCGACACGCGTGTCAGGGCAATAGCGATACCGCTTGAAAAGCTCCGTCCGCCCCATCACCGAGGGGTGAATCATGCAATTCTGAAAGAGTAGCCGCCACCGGGCGTGGTCGGGCGAATGGACCCGCATCCAACGATCCCGCCGCTCCCTGCCATCGACCATGAACCAGACGGCCTCCACGCCAACGACCCCGATTTCGGGATGCGTCTCCAAAAACGTATGTTGCTGCGCGAGCCGCTCGGGCAGGCTAATGTCGTCCGCGTCCATGCGGGCCAGGTACTTACCGCGGGCCGCGTCGATGCCGTCGTTGAGCGCCAGGTTGAGACCACGATTGGGCTGTTCGACTAACCGGATACGGTCGTCCTGGCGGGCGAATTTCTGCAATGTTTCGCCGCTGCCGTCGGTCGAGCCGTCGTTGATGATGATGAACTCGAAGTCGCCAAAGGTCTGCCCCAAAATACTCTCGACCGCTTCGGACAAAAGCGGCTCGCCGTTAAACACGCTCATCACGACGCTAATGCACGGGCGGGCGGCCGGGTTATCCATCAGTTGACAAACCGCCCTGGCGGCTCGATAATACTCGGGTAAGGGTGGGTCAGCGCGGGAGCCCTTGACAGGGGGCGACGTCTTGTTCGGGTGGTCGGGAAGTCGCGCAGCGCTCTCGATCCATCGAGCACAATTCTAGGTTACGAAAGGGCGAACGACAATGCGACGCCTCCCCCAAAAAGCGTTTACCCTCGTCGAATTGCTGGTCGTGATCGCCATCATTGCGATCCTGGTCTCGCTCACCCTTCCGGCCGTCAACGCGGCGCGCGAGGCCGCGCGGCGCATGCAGTGCGGCAGCCGACTGCGGCAGCTTGTCTTGGCCACCCGCGGCTACGAAGAAAAGAACCGGCGGCTGCCAAACGGCATCGACTATGGGAACACCGATCCCACCAGCGCGAATTATGGGAAGCCCTTCAATGGCGCCTTCACGGGAATTACGTGTTTTGCCTATATCCTGCCGTTTGTAGAGGAACAGAGCGTGTACAACGCCATTGATTTCACAGTTCGCAACGAAGACCAGCCTGCGAGCGTGCGAGAAGTGGTGATTCCCGTGTTTTGCTGTCCCAGCGACAACGGTTTGGGGCGATTGGCGGTCATGCCCTCGAATAACGCCATGTCTCGCTCCAATTACGTCGCCTGCTTTGGCGGAATGAATCCCGGCGTCGACCCCGATCCCCTTACCAACCCGACCGGCCGTTATTGCCTGGGTGAATCCGATTCCAACTCGAATGGTCCGTTCAGCATCAACGTGCAGAAAAAGCTGAGCGACCTCGTAGACGGCGCCTCGAAGACGGCGTTGTACTCCGAACTGCTGGCCGGGTTGGACGACGACTATCCGAGCGATACGCGGATCGATGCCCGCGGCTTATGGCTCTTCCACACCATGGGCAGCGCCAATTACACGCATCTCTACGGACCGAATGCGGCCGTGGGCGACAGCAACTGGTCCTCGACGGGCGCCACGGCGACGACCGGCCGTGTCTACTGCCAACCTGCCGAGGGGATGCCGTGCGACTATTCGAACGAGGGAAGGAGTTGGATGCACTACGCATCGGCCCGCAGCCGCCACGCCGGTGGGGTGCAGGTGGGATTTGCCGACGGCCATACCGATTTCTTCACGGACGCCGTGCCGCTAAATGTCTGGCGAGCGTTGGGCACCATATCGGGTGGTGAAGGTCTCGCGGCTGTGGAGTGACGCGGGCCGCTCAACGTGAGGCGCTGCGGATTGAACGAAAAGACGCTCGGGCAGATCCGCCACAAGCGCGTGCTCGCGCTTACTCGGCCCCGTGCCCGCTCCCCCGTTCCTCATTGCCGGGTCGAGGAACGGATGTCGGCGGGATCATGCCACCCGAGGCCCGGGATCTCGCGGTACTTTCCTGAGCTGTCGGCCTGCTGCAATTCGGCAACGCAGTCGCGAATCAGACGAAGTGCGAGTGGGCGGAACCATGCGGACCACATATCGCTTTTGGTAACGACCGCGGGAAGCTTTTTCCAGCCGCTGTAGCGCCACATGCGCGGGCCATGCGGAAGCTGATATCTCTTCGGAAGCAGGCGAATCACGCCGGTCCGCTCGGCGTAGCGACGTTTCCAACTCTGCCTGGGCGCCGCCACGGTATTCGGGAAACCTCCGTCGTCGCCTTGGAGCTGCAAAATCCGAAAATAGCACCGCGTCAGCGCCCGCCGGATATCTTGGTGGCGGTGGCGGCTGACCATGTTCATCATGACCAGCGTGTGGACAGCGTCCAAATCCTCACAGGCGCCTCCTCCCGGCGTAAATAGCCCGTCGCTGAACTGAAGCGAAAGGACCGAGTCGATAATTCGGTCCACGTAGCGAGGCCGTCGCCTTCGCCAAAAGTAATACGGCCAGAAATGGTAGGCCGCGAATACCGCGTTGGCCAGATCCGGGCCGTCGTCCGGCTGCCAGAGGCCGGTGTCCGAGTCTTGCCGCTCATCCAAATAATCCAGGATGTGATCGATCGCTTCCCGCGCCTCCTCGCGTCGTTCCGCGCGGTAGCGATGCTCCAAGAACGTAAGCGCGAACATGATATTGTTGCTGTGCAGCCACGGATTGTTCCAGGGACCGGCGTCGAGCCAGCCGCGAAGGTAGTCGCGCGAGAGCAGGCGGTCGGTGAATCGGATCGGCTGTTGCGGAGTCGCCCCAAGGGCGTTGAGCGCATGAATGGCGAAATAGGTCGCCTGCATCCGCAGATAGGTGGCGCTGTGTGTGGTAACGTCCTTTCGGTGGATTTCACCGGGCGCGAAGAAGCCGTCTGCGCCCTGCTGCGACTGGATGTAGTCGACGACAGCGTCACGGCCGTCCGGGGCGGCGGGCGGAATACCGAGGGTTTCCTCCGCCAGCACCGCAAAGCAGGTCGGCAACAGGCTGGGCTCACCATCCCGATAAAGCCTTGCGCTGGCGCCCTGCCATTGTTGTTGGATCCAGTCTCCGAGGCGGCGGCATGCGTCGCCTGACGCCGCAAACGCCTCGGACCAGAACCTGTCAAGCCAGTCGAACGGCTCGGCGATCTCCTTCTTCCGCAATCGGCAAAACACGATCGGAGCGAAGAACCGCTTGAATTCGACGCCCTCTACCGTGAAGCCCCATTCCAGAATCGGCCTAAGATCGCTCCAACGCCACTCGTGACGATGAAACTCATTACCCGTATGCCGCACACCGTCAAGCAAAGGGCAACTCAGCAGTAGAAGCCCGTCCTTTCGCACAACGCGATGAACCTGCGCCAGGAAGGCCACGCCACTCGGTTTGTCAAGGTGCTCGAGCCCTTCCAGCGAAGTCACGCAGTCAAAGGTGCTTTCATCAAATGGCAAGTCCGTCATATCGGCCTGAACGACACGGACCACTTTCTCGCGGGCCTTGGCCCGCTCCAGCGCCGCAGCGTCGTAATCGACGCAGGTAATGGACTTGGCGGCACGAAAAAAGCCAAGGCCCAGACCCTCGCCTGAAGGCACGTCGAGAACGTCCATCCCGCGCACCCAAGGCCGGCTCTTGCCGTGGCGCCATTCCAGGTACACCCGACCTGGCGCGCGAAACACGCCAAACCGTTTCCCAAAAAAAGGATGGTCAATCGTCGCCCGCTCGGAAGCCATATTCGCCCGCGGTAAAGTGTTTTAAGTGAAGCCAAAACGCAGTCCGATTTCACAGCGCAAGGCGCTAGTGAACTGCCGGATCCACACGGATGTTAGTGATAAACGCCAGTCCGTGGTGACTAAAGGGCATCCAGTTGGTAAGCGTAATCTGGGGGTTCCTGTTTAGCCATTCCGTTGTCGCTCGTTGCACACCCTTGGTGGGATCATTTCGGAAGCAAAACCAATCGTCGAACATCACGATGGAGCCTTGTCTGAGCAAACCGGTGATGAATTCCAGGACCGGCACACACGATTCGTACAGATCGCAATCGATAAAGACAAGCGACGCGATTTGCAGTCGCAAGTTGTCCCGCAACTCATCGGTGAGCGTTGTGCCAAACCAACCGGGAACGATCTGAACGCGACTCAAGTCGATCTTATCTCTTTCCAGGTTTCGTCGAAACTCCTCAAGCGAACAAGCGAACTGCCCTTCGAAGAACTCGCTGCCCGCATCGACGCCCTTGGGTTCGGGAAGCCCTGCGAAGCTGTCAAACGCGAGAAAACGCATCCACGGCATCAAAACCTTCGCTCTGCTCGCCACGTGGCGGAAGGCAGCCCCTTGAAACACCCCGAACTCCAAATAGTCGCCGACTAAACTATCCTGAAGATTCATTCCAGATTGTTTGAGCCGATCGCGATCAAGCCGCGTGGCAACGTGGATATTGTAGATCGCCATATCTAACGCATTGAATCGCGGCGTTAGCCCATCAATCCGCTCAGTTCTCTTTGACGTCTGCAGTTCGCGCTCTGAGAGCGGGATGCTTCCCACCAAGCGCCGCAGTTTGCTTCTCATTCCCCACATGAATCTCGTTCCATGATCATAGGTTGGTGGGCGAAACGGGGGTGGCTTGCTCCAGTCCTTCGCTCGGAGTAACTTGCCAGGACCCTTCGATGAAAAAAAAGCCGTCACGGGACGATATACCATACCCGGATTCATAAATATCGGCGTCGACGATATGTAAGGCTAATGCCTGGTCTACGTAGTCCACACGGCCCGCCCGCTTTGCCGCGACTGAGATATCAATCCAGTAATTGCCGGGTACGAGAGGCAACCTCGGGACGGTCAGCCGAACAACTTCCTTCGAAGATCGCCTGCCCTCATCGAATGGGGACATGAAAGTGTTAAAGGCTGTGATTAACTGCCCAAGTTCCGAACGAAGCAAAATGCCGATTCCTCCCCTTGGAATCTCGCTCAAATCGTCCACTAGAATCTCGATGATCAACCCCTCGCCGGGCCGGAATTTCGAAGTGACGGCGCCCGTTGAATCGAGGACCCTTGCCGCCAAAATCAAGAGTTGATTTGGCCGGTAGGCATTGTTGCGGTTCTGAAACCACACGAATCCTTCTGGATCCGTCGTCCGCTTGACCGACGCGTCGCTGAGGTAATGGTCGATCGCGTCATTTGTAGGCCCGCAAAACGTACAACGTCCTTGTTCGAATACCATTGCGGACTGGCAAAGCCCTCCGACCGCCAACAGGTTGTGGCTTACAAACAACACAGTTCGTCCATGTCCCGAAATATCTTCCATCTTCCCGAGACATTTGCGCTGGAACTCGGCGTCACCTACGGCGAGGACCTCATCGATAATCAATATCTCCGGCTCTAAGTGGGCAGCCACGGCAAACGCCAGACGGACCTTCATCCCGCTGCTGTAGCGCTTGACCGGCGTATCCAGAAAACGCTCTACGCCGGAGAAATCAATAATGGAATCGAGCTTGCTTTGAATCTCGCGGCGGCGCATTCCCAGAATGGTGCCGTTTAAGAACACGTTTTCCCGGCCGGTCAGCTCCGGATGGAAACCGGTGCCGACCTCCAGCAGGCTCGAAACGCGGCCCCGCACCCTAACGCGGCCCCGCGTGGGCGTGGTAATCCGAGAGAGCACCTTCAGCAGCGTCGATTTTCCGGCGCCGTTGCGGCCGATGATGCCCAGCGCCTGGCCTTCCGGCACTTCAAAAGACACATCCTTTAGCGCCCAGAGGATATCCGGCGCGTCCTCCTGGCTCTTGAACGTATTCAGGCGGCTCAACCGCCGAAAATTTCGAAAGGGAGTCGTCAGGGTGGCAAGGGCCGCGGCGGCCACCGTGTCGGGCCGCCCATCCAGCACGCCAATGCGGTAGGCCTTGCTGAGGTTTTCGACGTGAACGGCGGGTTCTGGCATGAGACAACTCTGAAGGCGAGGCGCGATGGTCAGGCAACGTCGGCAAATAATCGCTCACGCTGGCGAAAATAATAAAAGCCGCTCACGGCCATCAACATGGCCACGCCTGCGCCAATTAGGATCAGGTTCCAGGGCATGGCGCGGGTTCCCAAAAGAGCGGCGCGAAGCCCCTCGATCACGCCGACCAACGGGTTGAGCGCATAGAGGGGCTGGTACGCCGTGGGCACGCTGCTTGTCGGATAGACCACGGGAGACACATACATCCACAACTGGATCAAGAATGCGGCGGCGTACTTCACGTCCCGATACTGGATCGCCAGGGCGCTTAGCCATAAAGCAGCGCCGGCAAGCGTGAGGACGAGCAAAATCAGCAATAGCGGAACCATCCAAATCGTCACGGATGGCACGACGCCGTATAGAACCATCATGCCGACGAGCAACAGGAAACCGATCAGCAAATCGACCAGTTGCGCCGCTGACGCGACAAGGGGGAGAAACACGCGGGGAAAGTAGATTTTGCTGATGATCGACGCGTTGAGCACGAGGCTGGACGCCCCCAGATTCAGCGCCCCGGAGAAATACGTCCAGGGCACGAGCGCGACGAGGCTGAAGATCGCATAGTGGACATCGCCATCGGGCTGTACGCCGACCAGCCCCCCAAACACGACGGTAAACACGCCCATGGTGGCGAGCGGTTGCACGACCGCCCAGCCGACCCCCAGGGCGCTCTGGGCGTAGCGGACGCGAATCTCCTTATAAACCATGAAAAGGAAGAAATCGCGGTAGCTCCATAGTTCCCCCCAATCGACCCACCACGGATTCGCGCGGGCGTCGAGGGTGACGACCGGCTGGGAAGGACTGCGGTTCATTCGATTGCGAATCCTTTGGCGCCTTGGCAGCGCGAAGTCGGCGTAGCAGCCGGCGCCGGGCGATAGAAAAACCGTTACCGTGTTGCAGGGTGGCCGGCTACTGGTCGAGTTGACTTTCCGAGGGAATCGTCGTCTGCGGGGTGGCGTTGGCTGTACCCGCCTCCTTGGACCCCGCTCCATGAGACGTCATAAAAAGCGCGAGAACATTCCAGGAAACATTCTGCGACACAAACTTGGTATGCCCATCGCAAAAGGCGACAATCGCGCCGCCAGAATGCCGGCTTGACGGGCGAGCGTGAGCTATGTTGGGGGAAGTGGCGCCCATATCTTCATTGATCTTCTTGGGCGTGGGCATCCAAATAAAACCCGCCTGCCATTCCTGAGGCTTGCTGGTGTTCCAATTGGCGGCGTTTACGTTTTCCGTCAAGAGGAAAGTCGACGATTGTCCATCGTGTTTCGCTACGAACGGTATCGTGGCGCTCGCCTTGGGGCGATTATCCCCAAGCAAATTCACGTCGTCGCTCGCAACGCCGTTTGCGGGCCAGTCCGTTGGAATATCCGCGGGCAAGCCGGTCGTCGACTTGCGCTCCTGCCCTGCATTGAGAATGTAGCTCAATTTGGAGGACGTTCGATCCCCGGCCAGGTCGGAGGGGCATACGAGAACCTCTACCCTCGCCGTGACACTCGGTGTTGTAGCGGCTATATCGGCGACGTCCCCACGACCGAGGTACGTCCAAACCTGGTGTGGCCAGGGCCACCACTGTCCCGTGCCATACGAAGACGTTCGGCCCGCGGGTGGGCCCCAGGCACGGCACTGCGGGTATCGACTCTCGGAATTGGAAATGGCGGCGTTCGTCAACGCCTTGGCCACTTCGTTTTGACGCTGCAAGCACGCGACGCGTCGGGCGGCCTCCCGCGCCGCCTGCACGGCGGGAAAAATCAGAGCGGCCAAAATGCCGATGATGGTGATCACCACCAGCAATTCCACGATGGTAAAACCCGAGAAACGGGCGGTGGCCCGAGGTCGGTGCGAAGCCCGATGGTTGGGAAGGAGTCTCATTGGTTACGGTCCTTTGAAATCGGCGCCAGGTTGCCCCCGCTTGTTTCCACCACGCAATACGTGCCCGCCCCAACAAACGGTCGCGCTAACCGCCCCGATACGCTGGTGGAAGGGGCGGCGCAGCGTCTGGCCTCGTGAGTTGTCCCATGTAAACGGTCCGCGGCTGCCCGTCAACGAAGCTACGACCTTCAATGGCGATTTTCCCATCATCAAGAACGCCGAGATTCAAATTGCCCGACTTAACAAATTGGATGGTGACCCGTTGCCGGTCCGCCTTCCAGATGAAGTCGAACGCCGGCCGCTGCGTCACCGCTCCGCCGCGAGCGTAATAGCGGTGCGCGGGGTACGTGCCGGCGCCATCAGGCCGGAACGTAATTCCGTCGATCACCATTACATAACTTTGATCGGTGGAAAGGGCCCGCAGCGACCACTTGCCTTCCACCAGTATATCCTCCAGCTTCCGACTATCGCGAGGTGGTCGCGACGGCCCTTCTTCCTCCCCCGTCGCCTTTTCCAGCTCCTCCAATTGCCGTTCGATGGCCCGTTTGGCGATGACGTTGAGATTCGGGTCGGAAAGGGCCCGCTGGTACCACTGTTTGGCCCGGGCGACCATCGTGGACACGTGGGCGGCGGGGGCCCGCCGGTTTTCGGACGCGGTTACCCAGGCGTCGCCAATTTTTTTGTGGCCCTCGCCCGTGTCGGCGCCGGCGAGATCCAACCGGGCGGCGGCGGCCAGGTCGCTTTCCGCCCCTTTGGCGAGGTACGGCAGCCCCTTCTCGAACTTGTCCTGGGCAAACGCCAGATAGCGGCCCGCGGCCAGATTGGCCTGGGCGTCGCCCGGGTCGGTTTCCAGCGTTTTTAGCGCCGCTTGATACTCGCCGAATTCCTTTTCCTGCGTCTGGATCTGGTCGGCCAGTTCGCCGGCCTGTTTTCGCAGGTCGGCATTTCGCGATTTGGCCGCAAGTTGCCCGGCCAGTTTGGCGAAGGCCCCGGCCATGCGGAAATCCTCAGCCTGGGCGGTTTGGCGGGCGAGCCGTGTCGCCAGTTCGGTGGCCTGGACCGCGGTTTCCTGCGGGAGGGTGCGGTCCTCGGTGAGGTTCTTCAGCATCCGCCCCCGCAGGATTTGCCCATCGACCCGATATTGTTTTTCGAGCCGCTCGATGGCCGATATCGCCAGATCGAGTTCGCCGGCCGCCTCGGCCTTTTTCTGCGTCTCCAATAGCAGCACGAACCGGACGGTCGAGTCCTTGGCCGCCATCGCATCGCTGAGCAGCTCGCCGGCGACTTCCGCTTGGGCCTTCGGATCACGGCTGGAAAAGCGGGGGTATGACTCCGGCAACTGATCTCGGAGCTGCTTGAGTTGCTCTTCGTCGGCCGGCGTTGGTTCGCGGTGGTCGGCCGTTTCCACCGGCGGTTCGCCCGAGGACGCGGCGGCCGTGAGGTCCGAGTAGTCCGTGGAAACCTCCGCCAGCAGGCCGCTTACCGGGACCGCCCGCGATTGGGCCTCGCGAGCGAGTTTCTCCGCCTCGGCAAGGACGCCGTCTTTGTCAATCGCTTCGAACGCGGCGACCGCCGCCAGGCCGCGGGGGCCGCGCTCGGAAAGAGCGCCTTGCGCCAAACCGACGGCAAACACGGGGTCCATGTTAGCGCGAGACGTCGCGAACTCGCGCTCGGCGCCAGTGGCCGCTCGCGCCTGCACGCTGGATGCGTCCCGGCGAACGACCGTGACCGTCGCCCCAGAGTCGCCAAACGCGACTTCGGCGTCAGGTGTTAACTGCTCGACGGCCCGGTCCACGGCATTCCAGAAGTCCTGCAACGGAAACGCCACCTCTTCCAAACGATCCGCCTCATCCATTTCGTCAGGAGCGCTGGCGGCGGCTCGAAGCTGGGGAAGCAAGGACATGGCCTCTTCGATCCGCCGCTGCCGCAGGGCGGCGTGAGCGCTGCGGTGGAGTTTGGCGAACGCGTCCGAGACGCTCAGGCGGGCGGCGGGCCGCTGGGCCGGTGGTTCCGAGGGGCGGGCCCTTTCCCAGGGCGCGGGTTGATCGACGGGATCAGGCGGGTCGGTTCCATTCCCGCCGGCGTTAGCGCCGGTGTCCGCATCGTTGCTCTCTCCCGAATCGCCGGGGCCGGAATTCTCGCCGGTTTCAGGCTTTTGGCCTTGGCCGCCCGGCGGAGGGATTGAAGGGGCCCGGTCGTCGTTCGAATCGCCGCTTGAACCTCCGTTTCCAGTCGTGTTCCCGCCGGAGGTTTCGCCGGGTTTCTTGGAATGGGATCCGTCTGTTGACGCTTCCGCGGCGACCTTCTCTGTCGCATCCGCCTTCGCTGTCGAAGGATCGCCACTCCCGTTGGGGTCGCCACGCATCGCCAAGACCATGACGAGAACGACCACCACCGCGGCCGCGGCCCCGGCGGCCAGCCACATCCACGGAAACGTCCTGGCGCCGGATGCGGTGGACGCTGGCTTGCGCGCGGTCTTGGCGCGGGCTCCGTTCGCGGGCGGCGAATCGGTTTCAATCCCTGAAAATACCGGCGTGGCCGCCGCGGGCCTGGCGACCGGCGGCGCCTCAACCACGGCGGCGCTGGTTCCGCCACCGCCGCTGCCGCTCCACGATCCCGAGGCCTCCCGCAGTTTTTCGTCGTAGGCGACCTTTCGTTCTTCCTTGAGCAGGCAGATCTTGGCAACCGCCAATTCGTTTAACAATTTTTGAGAAAGATCGGCATATTCGCCGTTCTGAAACGTGCGGACGTGGGCCATTTGCCGGTCCGCCGCCGTGGCGATCACGTCGGGATTGTCCTCAAACAAATCCAGGCCCAACAGCCGGTAATGGTTCGGCGGCCGCTCCGGATCGCGGATGCCCAGCCAGTTCAGATATGGGTCAAAAGATTCGCTCATAAACCCGCGCAAACTTCAAGCCGCCGGCAAGAACAACAAGCCAGTTACAATAGAATTATCGGATCGACCGCCGCTGCTGTCAACATGCGAGCAGGGCTCACGCGACGCCGGTCGAGGGGGTCTATTGCGGGCGAAAGGTTCTCTCGCGGCCGCGGCGCCGTCAAACGGCCCGCCAGATCGAATCACAGAAATAGCCGCGGCTGTCGAAGAGGTTTTCGACCACCTCAAACCCGCTCGCTTCGGCGATGGCTTCGATGTCGGCCACGTCGTACTTCTGCGAGTTCTCGACGTGAATCCCCTCCCACGGATCGAAATAGACGTCCCGCCCGAGGGCGCCAATCGTGACAATGTGGGCATGCCTCGCCACCAGCCAGCTTTCCATGCGGGAATAGCGGACATTGTAGCGACCGTGGTGGACGAAGTGCTTGCGCTTGAAGTTGGCGTCCAATTCACGGTTCATCCGCGTCAGCAGATTGAAGTTGAATTCGGCGGTCAGGCCCGCAGAGTCGTTGTAGGCCGCTTCGAGCACGGAGATTTCTTTCTTCAGATCGAATCCGATCAGCGCGTGATCGCCCTCGCGCAACCCCCGCCGCAGGCCGCTGAGAAACTCGACCGATTCGCCAATGTTGAAATTGCCGATGTTCGAGCCGAGAAACAGAACCACCGTGCGCTGCGAGGGGGCTTCGTCGATTTTGGAGATCGCCTCCATGTATTCCGCCACGATCCCGCGGACCGGGAAATCGGGTCCAAAGGCGATGGTCAGGCGATTCGTCAGGTCGGAGACCGTCGCTTCGCAGATGTCGACGGGCACGTAGGTGAACTCGCTTTCCCGCTCGACCAGGGTTTGCAGCAACGGGCGGGTCTTGCGGCCGTCACCCACGCCCAGTTCAATCAGGCGAAACGGTTCATCGCCTGCCAGTTCCGCAATGTGGCCCCGGTGGCGGCGCAGAATCTCCGACTCGCAACCCGTCAGATAGTATTCGGGAGACTCGATAATCCGCTCGAACAGATCGCTGCCACGGGCATCGTAAAACCACTTGGACGAAAGCTGCTTGGGGGAGGAGGAAAGCCCCGCCGCCACCTCGGCCGCGAAGGTCTCGCGTCCATCGGTCACCATGTCCGTGGTGAGGACTTCGTACGTTGCCAGCACGGTTGGCTCCTTGCGCGCAGCCGGGGAATTTCCCGCTTCACCGAGCGGCAGGCCGATTCTTAACCCATTTCCGTCGCGGCCGCCACCATGACGCGGCTCGCCTGTTTGCATCGCCGAATCCGAAGCGTTATGATCCCCAAGGATTGCTGCCCCACCTACGCTCCCCGCGCCGAGAAGAACCCGCCGGGCGCTTGCCGCGGGAGTGGTCTTTGCGAAAGGTTCTCACGATGTTTCGCCTGCTCAAGAACTGCGTGTGCCTTGCCAGTATGGTTGGCGGCTTGTCCGCGATTTCCACCGCGGTGGCCGTGGCCGAGGCGCCGCCAACCGTCAACCCGGCCGATGCCCTCAAACGATTGCCGGAAAGCGGCGGGGCAGGGCGGGAGCTGCGATTCGACGCGGGCTTGCTCTTCCTGGGCGAACCTCTTGAAATTGCGGATGAGAAACTGAGCGGCCTGAAAATCGTCGGCGCGGCCGACGGTTCCACCATCCTCTCCGGTGGCCGGATCATCGCGGGCTTCACGGTCGATAACGAAGGCCGATGGAAGACCGTGATCCCCGAGGTCAAGAAGGGTGATTGGACGTTCGCCGAACTCTTCGTCGGCGGCCGGCGGGCCACGCGGGCCCGGTTCCCGAACTCCGGCTACCTGCGTGTCGAGAAGTCGGGCAAAGACCGGCGAACCCATTTCACGTTCGCCGAAGGGGCGATCCCCGCGCTCGACGACGTCGAGTCGCTGGAACTCGTCTTCCTGCACGACTGGTCGATCAGCCGCGTTCGCGTCAAGTCGCTGGACCCGGCCACCCGCACGCTGACGACCGAGACCAACATCGGCCCCAAGGCCCCGCACTACGCCATCGACCACTACGAGCCGCATCCGCGGTATTTTCTCGAAAACCATCGATCGTTCGTCGATGAGCCCGGCGAGTGGTTTCTTGACGAGCAGACCGGCGAGTTGACGTACTTCCCGCTGCCCGGCCAAACGCCGGAGAGCGCGCAGGTGATCGCCCCGCGACTCTCATCGCTGCTGACCGTGACCGGCCAGGAGGGGGCGCCGGTAACGGACATTGTGATCGAGAACATTACCTTCGCCCACTGCGCGTACGACTACACGACCCGCTACGCGGCGGGGCAAGCGGTGTTTCATGAGGACGACCGCATCGACGGTCACGGCCTCCGCGTGCCCACACCCGCCGCCGTTACCTTTAATCTGGCCGAAAACTGCAAGCTGGTAAATTGCCGCGTGCTGAGCGTGGGTGGCAGCGGCGTCTGGATTCGCCGGAGTTGCCGCAAGATGGAAGTGGTCGATTGCGCGTTTGCGGACATCGGCGGCAACGGCCTGATGATCGGGGAGGACCGCAGCCGGCTAGTGAATGGCCGTTGCTGGTGCGACGCGGCGCCCAAGCAGGCGACAACTGAAATTTTGGTCAAGGACTGCACGATCGAGCGTGTGGGCGAGCGCTTCTTTGGCGCCGTCGGCCTGTGGGTGGGGATGGCCAACAAGATTCACATCCTGGAAAACACCGTCCGCCACACGCCCTACACGGGCATCTCGCTGGGCTGGATGTGGAACCCCGCCCCGACGCCGTGCGGCCAGATCACCGTCGAGCGGAACCACATCCACGATAACATGCAGATTCTTTCCGACGGCGGCGGCATCTACACGCTGGGCCGGCAGCCGGGCACGGTCATCCGCGACAACGTGATCCACGGCATCGCCAAGAACGCCGGCCGGGCCGAGTCGAACGGAATCTTCTTCGACCAGGGCACGACCGAACTGCTTGTCGAGAAGAATACGATGTTCGACACCGACCGCTCGCCCACCCGCTGGCACCAATGCGGCGTCAATGTGATGCGAAACAACACGTTCGTCCTAAAAGAAGGCGTCCCGCTGGTCCGCTACAACAACACGCCCGAGAAGAACGTCGAGCTCGAAGATAACCGCGTCATTCCGGCGGGCGAGTGGACGGAGGAGATGGCGGAGCGGGCGATCGAGTCGGTGCAATAGGGCGCCGGCGCCCAACCGCTAAGGCCGATCTCACTTCTTCTCGGCTTCGCCCGTCATCGGGACGAATGCGACGGGGGCGACGCGGTGGCGGTCGATGGTGCCGTCCGGCCTTTTTTCAAGGACGAGCAGCGTCTGTCGGAATCGCGAGCCCACGGGAATGACCAGGCGGCCGCCCACAGCCAACTGGTCGATGAGCGGCTGCGGGACTTTCTCTGGGGCGGCGGCGACAACGATCAGATCGAACCGCGCGTGCTCCTTCCAGCCGCGGTAGCCGTCGCCGAGCCGCACCGTAATGTTCTTGTAGCCCAGTGTTTTCAGCCTCGCGGCGGCCGACTGGGCCAGCGACTCGACGATCTCGATGCTATACACCTTCTCGCAGATCTCCGCCAGCACCGCCGCCTGGTAGCCCGAGCCGGTCCCTACATCCAGCGCCTTTTTCTTGGGGCCCGCCTCGGCGAGCTGCGTCATCAGGGCCACTATGTATGGCTGGGAGATGGTTTGGCCCTCGCCGATGGGCAACGGGCGATCGGTATAGGCTTGGCGCCGCAACTCGTCGGGAACGAATCGATGACGCGGAACCGTTTCCATGGCGGCGAGCACGTGCTTGTCCGTGATGTCCCGGCCTTTCAGTTGCAGCGCGACCATCTTTCGGCGGGCGTCAGCGAAACGCCGTTCCAGGTCGTCCTCCGGCAATGCGTCGGGTGACGTGTCCGCCGCTTCAATGGATGCGTCGCCGCGGCCTTCCTCGCCGCCGCCCTCCGCGTCTGAGACCACTACAAGGAAGGGCCCGTCGGGCAGCGGCGCCGCGGGGTCCGGGAAGTCCCATAGCGCGAAAAACACTCCCGCCCCCGCCGCCACGGCCAGCAACAGCACAAGCAGTGGCCGACCGGCCGGCCGGTTGGAATTCCGCTCGGGGAGAAATTCCTGCGAGTGTTCCGATTCGGTGTGACGTGAACTCCCCATCGAGCCTCCCGTCGGCGCAGCGCTCTGCGCCTGCAACCATGCGTTGATCGATACGTTGGTTCTCCCAAGGCGCCGTTTGGGCGTCAAGAGAATGCAGCTTTGTGCCCGATCCGGCAATGGTCGGGTCTGCAAAGCCCCGGTTCAAACTCCGCGACGCAGAGTCGTCCCCCGTTGTAGCCCTTCCTTGCCTAACTTCTCCCACACGGCGTCGCTGAGTTGGTCCAGGCATGACTGGCGACGGTCCTCTTCCTCGAAGAGCGACCGCGGCGTTTCCGCCGGAGCCGCCTGCCAACCTGATCCGTCAGTTCCAGCAGCCAGGACCGCAGATCCGCAGCCCCGGTGGGCCATGTTCGGCCGTCGAATCCATGGTGACGATCCCCATCGGAATCGCCTTGTGTGAGAGCGGCTTGTCGCACGTTCGGCGAAACTGCAAGTCAGATGGTCGGCACAGGGTCCTAGTGCCGCAAATCACAGTTGTTAGCCCACCAAAGCGAAAGTCGGTCTATTTTCGTGACGGCTTACCCAGCTTTCCTTCCAGGTTGTGGGGCGTTTGGTCGTCTCTGCGGTAACTGGGCGA
>Ga0180438_10001187_pt1 | contig 46839 bp, 38 predicted proteins | sample SS_ome_12_FD_132455 | JGI IMG/M metagenome (GOLD analysis project Ga0180438, IMG submission 132455) | Hypersaline lake sediment archaeal communities from the Salton Sea, California, USA - SS_3_D_2 metaG | ecosystem: Environmental > Aquatic > Non-marine Saline and Alkaline > Hypersaline >...
ATGAAGAATTAGAAGCAATTATTGAGGAAGTTGAGATTTTTGCTAGAGTGGATCCCTCCCACAAATTACGTATTGTAAATGCATTGAAGCAGCATGATGAAGTAGTAATTATGACTGGGGACGGCGTCAATGATGCTCCTGCTCTCAAACGAGCAGATATAGGGGTTGCTATGGGAATAACGGGAACGGATGTGGCAAAAGAAGCGAGTGATATGATATTAGTTGATGATAATTTTGCTAACATTATTGAAGCGGTAAGTGAAGGTCGAAGGATTTATGACAATATTAAAAAGTTCATTAATTATTTACTATCTGCCAATACTGGTGAAGTTCTATCGGTTTTAGCGATAGTTATATTAGGACTTATATTCTTCAATCATCTGATACTCCCAATTTTAGCGATACAATTATTATATATAAATCTAGTTACAGATACTTTTCCCGCTCTTGCATTAGGTATTAGTCCTGCTGAGGGAGATATAATGACAAGAAAACCAAGAGATCCAAAAGAACCTCTTTTGACTAAAAAAATGGTCATCTTTATTCTTCTATTTGGAATCCTAAATGCTATCGGATGTATTTTCTTGTTTCTCTGGAGTATTGAGTTCAATTTTACTATAAATATTTTAACTTATGACTTAACAAGACAAAGAACTATAATATTTGCAGGATTAGTGATATATCAGATGATACAATGTCTTGCTGTAAGTCAAAATACTACCATTTTTTCAAAAAAAACTTTAGAGAATAAGTTCCTATTAGGCGCAATTATATTAGGTATAATTTTACTTCTCTTTGCAATCTATATCCCATTCTTGCAGATATTCATGAAAACTTATCCTCTTGATGCGAAAGATTGGTTAATGATTTTAATTACAGCAATACCAATCCTCATAACCGAAGAATTATATGAGAAATTAATATTTACGCCAGAACGAGATCGTTTAATAATTCACAATGAAAATACTATTTAGACTAAATTAAATTTTTTCAATATTTATCCATCCATAAACAGATTCAAGATTCCTACTGAATCCAAAGGATCCGCTTTTCTATAGTTCAAGAATATTCATTTAAATGAATTTTGAGATAGAAAATATAATTCAATTTTATTTATATTGTTTATATTTAATGTTTTTTGAAACCACCGAGATCAATTGATGAGAGTCAATGAATTCGCATTTAAAGATTTAAAAAATTTGAAAAAGAAAAAACATTTACTTTAAACCTTTCACATGCTTGAAAGATCGAGGAGGTGTACGATAAAAAGTTACATCGGGATATCCAAGAGTAAAAGCACCTATTTTTTTCGTGCGAATTCCTGCTAATTTCATAATTTTAGGGTCAATTTCTATAGCAGCTTGGGTCCAACCGTTCCAGCACGTTCCCAAACCCAAAGTATGTGCTGCTAATCGCCCATATGTCACTATATTGGCAATATTTTGAATTCCAATATCTGTAAATAACTGGGAATGAACTATTATAAGATGCGGTGCATCAAAGTAAACAGGAGATTTAAATTCTTTAGCCAAATTTGCTAATCGCTCTTCATATAACCAACCCCATGCTTTATCCTCGCTTAACGTTTTTTGAATCACATCTGATAAAGCTTTTAACTGTTCCTCATCAGAAATAATTACAAAAGATTCTGATCTCATGTTTCTTCCAGTTGGTGCCCATTGCATTGCATTAAACACTTTATTCAATAGTCCCTCTGGTACCTTTTGTTTTTTGTATCTTCTAATTGATCGATGTCCTTGTAAGAATTTATAAAAATCCTCATATGCAATAATTTCATTAGGATTGTTAATGCCTTCAAATTCGTAACTTTCTCCCATATCTTCGAATAAAACTGCATTTTCAGGACAACGGGCTACACAATGCCCACATCTTATACACATCGACTTTGGATCGCTATATTCTACTTTTTCTTCATTAATCTCATTGAATAATCGTCTGGGGCATACTCTAATGCAGGTTCCACAAAAAGTGCATTTCTCATAATCAATTTCTACAATTGGCATTTTAACTTCACAATAAAAATTGTATTTGTAATCATTGATATATTAAGTTGTTTAAAAATCTAATTTAAATAGGTACTCTAGAAGTAAATTTGAGAGGTAATTAACAATAAAGTAAAAAAGTCCACTTTTTATTTTGTTCAATACTCACGCCAAGTAAATTTACAATTGGTACATCTAAAGAAAGACGTACTAGGCTCGTCAGCCCCTCTTGTCTGTTCCTGCCAAGCCTCTGCTTCAAGGTGACCACATTTAGAACATTCTTTCTTGACTACGGGGTGAACTAATATTTTATCTTCTTCTGATAAGATAATCAGATTCTTCTTCAAAGCACTCATTTTTTGATCTACAGTTTCATTCAATGTACTATCATTATTTTCGAGCTCTTCTTCATACCCACATCTACAAACTAAGGAAACTTTTCCATTTATATTTTTTCTACGCAAGAGACCTGAACACTCTGGACAAAAATTTACCATTTTAAAAACGCGAACTTTAGATATTAAAATATAACGTATAAAAAGTATTATGAGAGATATAATTTACGAAAAATACATTAGAACTACAAATTTGTTAGAAAAGGATTAGCTTACAACTCTTTTTTTATCTGATATAATTTATGATAATATTCGAAATTTAATTTATTCATATCCTGAATAATGTCAGCCTCCAGCTCTTTCTCTCCTTCCATATTTATGTTTAAATCACCAATCACGTTTACTAAATCATTTTTCTTCGATACGAAATCAAGTTTCCCAATAATCACTTTCAGAGTCCCTGTTTTATCATCTAATATAAAGTATTGATCATCGATGATTTCCTTAATATAACCTGTGACTTGAATTCTAATGTCATCGTTCTTAATGTCTCTAATTATTCTTTGATATGCAGCTGAATGTTCCATATTTTTTATGAAAATTTTTTGTGTATATACTTTTAAAAATTACCGGAGACTATAAATAATTAATTCAAAAATTACAAATGGTTATTATTAAAGGTCTAATACTGAATTTTATAAACTTTGACAATAACCCAATATTAATATAAAAGGATTTAAACTAAGAAAAGAAAGGTACAAATATAATATGTCGTTCAGATTAAAGTTAGAAAATAGTCGGATTTTAAAGGGTATCGTAGAGACACTTTCAAGTATCATTGATGAGACTGAATTTAAAATTTCTCCAAAGGAATTCGTTATTAGTGCAATGGATCCCAGTAGAATTTGTCTTCTAAAACTTACAATCAAAAAAGAAAACTTTGATGAGTATGAATGTGATAATACTTATAAGGTTGGCTTAAACTTAGACGATTTAGATAAGATTTTGAAAAGAACCGCCTCAAATGATCATATTGAATTGGAATTTAAAGAAAAAGAACAAAAAATTAAAATAAAAATGCAACGAGAAGGTATAAGCAGAGCAAGAACATTTAGTTTAGCCTTGCTTGATATCGATACTGAAGAAATTCCCATGGATAACTTGCTTAAGATAGAATATCCTGCAAAATGGGTTATTGATGCCGAATTCCTCGTAGAAGCAATCAAAGATGCAGAAATTTATTCTGAAATTCTTAATATCAAAGCAAATGAAAATGAAGGATTACTTTTCAGTTCCACAGGACAAATCGGTGAGATGGAATATAATTTAAGTTTAGAAGATTTAATTAATAGCGAAATAACGGAAACATGTAGTGGTGCATATAGTCTCACTTTTTTAAAAGCGATATTAAAAATCGCTTCCATAACTGAAAAGTTAGAAATTTCTCTGAAAACAGATCATCCTCTTAAAATGATCTTCAATCTTCTTGAAGGGGGAGAATTAAGCTACTTTTTAGCACCACGCGTAGAAGAAGCTGAATTTGAAGATGATGATGACATGGATGAATTTTAATTTATTTAATAATTATTATTAAACCTACTAACTCTAAGCTAATTTAGGTTTCGTAATTTTAATTATCATCAAGGATTCAAAAATAATGGAGTTTTTTAAAATTTGAATATTTCAATAGAATTACTCAGGCGTTATCCATGGTTACCTTCTTTAAAAAACTTCTATGCTGATTTTGGATCAAAAGATCCCATAGAATTCATAAATGATGTGTTTTCAAAATCTTCTAATGAGGAAATAGAAAGTAGGCTTCTCAGAATTTTTTCTGCAGCATTTGATAGGTTGGAAGAAATCCAAGACCACAAGACCGATGAGTTAAATATCTCTATCTATCTCATTATTAAGATTCTCTTATATGTTATCAATAATAAACTAATCACAAATAGAGTTGCAAATTTGTATTCTAAGCAAACATATAATGATCTCTTGAACGAGAGGGATGATGCAAATGTTTATGATATTTGTGAAGATTTAGGGTTCAATTTTAAATACCATGATGTTCCTTTTCAATATGGTGTAGTATATAATAAAGATCAAATTGAGATTTTACAAACTAATTTTAAAATTCATTTTATTGATTACCTAAGATTGGCAGCAAACTTGCATGATGATTATCGGAAATTGGTCCATAATGCACTAGCAGAAGGTTATATATTCATTGATAAAAAAGACTTAATACGATTAATACAGGAATATGTTCGCAAAAAGTTAAGCACAGAAGATAATCGAACGGATTTAGATATTCAGAAACTTAGCAATCGTATTTTTAAAAATGCCGAGTTCAAAGAATTATATGATCGGATTATGGGAATTTGGGAGCTCAAAAAGGAAGAATTCGAATATTCATTTGAATTCAAATTTGATGATAAAATAGATATCTCAGAATCCTTTCCTCCATGTGTTAAAGAAATTCTTCGAAGAATTGAAGAAGGACAAAATATCATTCATATCGAACGATTATTTTTAGTCTTTTTTTTGCACGCCCTCGATTATCCAAGAGAAAATATTTTAGAATTATTTTCACGATTACCTGATTTCGACAGTAAAGTAGCAGAATATCAGATTGATTTTGCGAAAAAGAAAGAATACACACCTCACTCATGTCAAACATTAAAGTCACTGAATCTATGCATGGCTCAAAAATATAAAGATGAAATTTGCCTTGAAGGTTATTTTTCTAAAAAACTTGATTCAAAACGACCTCTGACTCATCCATTATTTTATTTCCAACTTAAACAATATAGAAAATCAGTTAAATCAAAAGAAAATAAGACAATAAAACCGAATGAAAATGAGTGATATCAAATTCCTTGAAAGACTTTTTCAGGCATACTATCAAGAGAAGAGCAATGAAATTCCGTTAGTCTCTTCATTTGGAAATAGAGAATTTGGTTTTATTCCATGGCAAAAATCAATTATGATACGACATATAGGATTTAAAAATAGAGCGCAATTAATTGATCACTTTACTAATAATCCACCAAAACATGCTTATGCTAGTGGGACACTATATGAGCAACCAGAAGCTCCAGACATGGAGAAAAAACATTATAAGGGATGTGATTTGATCATCGATATTGACGTCGATCACTTTTATACTCCTTGCAAAGATCGCCACGATTTATGGTATTGTAAAGAATGTGGAACTAATGGAACAGGAATGCCCGAAAAATGTCCCAAATGTGGCAAGGTTAAATTCTCCAAATTAAATTGGGTGTGTGATAATTGTTTAGAAATAGCTAAAAAACAAATTCAAAATTTAGTATATAATTTTTTAATACCCGATTTCAATCTTATGGAAGAACAAATGCAAATAGCTTTTTCAGGTCATAGAGGATATCATTTAAAAGTAGAAAATGATGAAATTAGAACTCTATCTAGTGAAGAAAGACGAGAAATTGTTGATTATCTTACGGGTGAAAATATATCATTTGAAATCCTTGGCTTAAGAGAAAAGTCTGAGGGAATATATGGGCTTTCTAAAACCAATATTGGCTGGTCACAGAAAATCGTTAAACAAATAGAAGGATTAGTAAGTAAACACAAACTCGAAATAGAAAACATATTATTAGACAAAAAAACATTTGATATGAATCCTAAGCAAATTAAGAGTTTTTTGAATTATAAAGATGATTTCCATCAACAAATCTTGAATAACCAGAGAAATATATGGGCCATAGAAGGATTTGGTTTAGCATTATGGAAGAGATTTTTACGCGGTATTGTTCAACAGATTAGTATTGAATTGGATGAACCTGTATCAATTGATATTCACCGATTAATCCGATACCCCGGATCATTACATGGAAAAACTGGTTTTAAAGTTCAAGAACTAAAATTAGCGGATCTCGATGATTATTCCCCTCTTAATGAACAAAATGTAGACCTTGATCCAATAGTATTTATTAGCAAAAAGCATGTAAAGCAGAAATTAGAGATTACTGAACAAAAAGTTCCCCCAACCACCTTTAAAGGAGAAACTTATGGACCGTATGAGAAAGGAGATAAAATAGAAGTCCCACATCATTTCGCAGTATTCTTTTTATGTAAAGAGGTGGCAAAAACTCTTTAAGTTAAAAATTTATTTTGAATTATCCTTCATTATATTAATATTATATCAACCTTGATTTTTATGAATCTAAAAAAGGATTATCAAAAAATCTATGAACAATGGCTCCAGGAATTTGAACAATCAGAATTAACTTCTTTAACTGAGGATTTATTCAAATCCTATAAAGAGATTATTGATTCCGCCACCAAAATCGAATTGAAAAAGGAACTTAACATTCAATATGATTTATTAGATACTTATAAAAAGAATTTAGTTTTCCTTTTTGAGGATTTATTAAAAATTAGAGAAATTAAAATCATGAATTCCGCTTTAGCTCTAAAAGAAATTAATCTGGATCATTTAATTGAAGCCGAAAGGTTACTCTACCAAAACCTAGTTGCCACAATTAAAGGCTATAAAAAAGTTAAAGCCCTTTCATTTCTTAATGAAGAATATAAAATACATGAACAAATAACTATTAAAGCTAATGAAAAATCTTTAGAAAAAGGAGTTTTAAATGAAATTGACCCTCATATTTCGGAAGAAGATTTAACTTCAGATGTAAAATTACCACAAACTGAAATTGAGAAGGATTTTAAAACAGATTATAACTATATTCTAATTAGATTTATTAAAAAAACTCCTCCATTGGTAGGCATAGATTTAAAAAATTATGGACCCTTTGAAGAAAATGATATTGCAAACCTGCCCAATCAGAATGCTACTATTTTATTGAATGAAAAATTTGCAGAAAAAATAGATATCGATTAATTTTTCTCTGATTCATTTTTAAACTGCTCTTTAAAATACTGAATTCTATATTTAGCATATTTATCAACCATAGAAAACTTTGGAGGTTTAGGATTTATTAATTGTCCTCCACAGAATCGACATTTATATTCGGGATTAAATAAACCATACTCCCCACATTCTTTGCATTTAAGAAGATATTTAGTCAAACTTTTTCCAACCCAGAATTAATTAATCCCTGATAAATTCCATCGAACCTTCAAATTCTTTTGTTTTTCGTTCAAGAATACTTAATGATTCTGATAAGATACTTTCTGCATCAATATAATCTTTTGAAATCACTTCTAATCTATAAAATGGTGCTCCTAAATATGAAAAACTTAATTTACGGGTTTCTTTCGGAGTTTTTATTACTTTGGAAGCTTCAGATATAGAATCCTTAATCTTGTCTATACCATCTCCACTTGTATTGATAAGTTTTAACTTTCCAACAATACTTACAGTAGAAATCTCAACATTTTCATCAATAATTTTCAAAAATAGCTCTTTAATATTATCAGGTACATTGTTAAGCTCATTCATTAGTTCTCTACCGTCTTCTTTTAATGCTTCTACAGCTTCTTGATAATCAGTATATTGATCTTTAATAGGCCATCCTATCATCTCATAGGCTTGATCAAGAGTCAAATTAACACCTTCTACCTCGGTCAAAAATTGCAAAAGATTTTCAAATTTATTCGCATATTTATTCTCTTTTAAAACTTTGTCTTTTTGAGCTGAATTTACACGTCTAAGCGATAAATCTACTTGACCTTTATCGTATACAACTTTAATGACTCTTAATACAAGTTTTTGATTTATCCGTACGACACTCCTAATATTTTTAACCCAACGACTAGAAATTTCGCTAATATGAATCATACCACGAGCAGTTTCTTCTGAAGGTAATCCTTCATAATCAGGTAAATCCACATAAATATATTGGGATTGAATGTCAACCACTCGAGCAATAACAAAATCGCCTTCTTTTGGAAAGGGTGTTTTATTTTTAACCAATTATATCACCAGAAAGTATCAAAATTTCGTTTCGTATATTAGTAATTTAACAATCTATTGTTTTTTACTTTTATTATCTTTTTATAAGAAAACTATTTTTTATCTCATTTATTTTTTCATTTATATAAATCCTTGAAATTAATAGTGATATCATATACCAAATTGGCAAATTCACAATAAGTGGGCTCTGAAAGCGGGAATTGATGATTTAGTCGCAACTTTTGTTAATCAAAATATCGATTACGGGACTTCCTGGGCTTTTAATAACGAAGGGAAAGCTAGGGAAGGCGAAGAGAAAGTTGTTGACATGCAATTAAAATTTTTTCTTAAAAAGGATAAAGAAAAAACCTTTAGCTCAGAATTTCAATACGTAAAAGCCTACTATTTGCACCATCTTTTAGACTTTTTCAAGGAAACGCGATATAACATCAATGATCTTGAATTAATCTTTTCTAAATTTATTCAGGAAAAAGTAAAACCAACACTAATAAATGAAGATGGAACTGAAGTAAGTTTTTTAAATGAAATAAATCACATATTTGAGATAATAAGACTCTTTAAAGAAGATTTTTTTTCTGATCTTCAACGCTAGACCTTTTTCTGTCTTTAATTGTAAAATTCTTTAAGATTCCTAATCCAATACTTTTAATTTAGGTCAATTTACTAGAGTTTTTACTATAAGGATAGTAGTTCTTTAATGAGTTACTTAATAATTTTCCCTTACATATGGATAGAAAAAGAGTCTATTTAGAGGTGTATCGTGACACCTATCACTTTCTCAAAGAAATTGTTAGTACTAAGGAGAGATTACAAATTTTAGTCAATAGGTTTCCTTAAGCTTGGTTAGCTAAATATTAGGGCGTAAATGAGAAAACATTGTATAATCTATGTGGAGAGTAGGAGATTAAATTATCTGGTCATTGGACATTAGAACGGCTTAAAGAAGCTCGTCTAAAGTTTAAATCGTTTAAAGAAGATTTTTAGAAATATATTAGAAAAAATTATAAGTTTGGATAAATTAAAATTCTAATATTAGTAATCTAAATACAAATAAAAATAGAAATAAGAAGTGATAAAAATTAGTTCAAAACCAAAACCTCATTTGAATCTCGTCATCATAGGCCATATCGATCATGGAATGAGTTAATTTAAATAAAATTATCTCCCATAAAATCGACTATGATGGGTGCTCTTCTTATCAAAACGGGAGCAGTCACCGATCGAGAAGCACGAGAGTTAGAAAAAATTGCTAAAGAATACGATCGTGAATCATGGTCCTATGCATACGTTTTTGACCGTTTAAAAGAAGAACGACAAAGAGGAATCACGATTGATTTAGCTTTTCGAAAATTCGAAACAAAATCAAAATACTTTACTATCATCGATGCACCAGGTCACGCTGATTTCGTTAAAAACATGATTACTGGTGCTTCACAAGCAGATGCTGCTATTTTAGTCGTATCCGGTAAGAAAGGCGAAATGGAAGTTGGTGTTGCTGCGAACGGTCAAACCCGTGAACATGCTTATTTAGCCCAAACTTTAGGAGTAAAGCAATTAGCAGTTGCCATTAACAAAGCGGATAATTATGAGTACAGTGAAGAACGATTTAATGAATGTAAAGAAGCGGTATCTGATCTCTTACGAAATATAGGATTTCCCGTCAAGAAAATTCCATTCGTTCCCACTTCAGGAATTACTGGTGACAATTTAACCGTAAAATCTGAGAAAATGCCATGGTATGATGGTCCTACTTTAATTGATGCAATTGACCAATTTGAGATCCCCCCAAAACCAACTAACAAGCCCTTACGAGTACCAATTCAAGATGCATATAGAATTAAAGGTACTGGGGTTGTACCTGTTGGTCGAGTAGAGACTGGTGTTTTAAAGAAAGGAGATAAGATAATTATAATGCCCACTGGATTCCAGGGTGAACTAAGAAGCATAGAAATGCATCATGAAGAAATCCCGCAAGCTGAACCTGGTGATAACATTGGAATGAGTATTAGAGGTCTCGAAATGAAAGACGTAAGTCGAGGAGATTGCTTAGGTCATCTAACTAGTATTCCCACAGTAGTCACTCCAAATGGATCATGGACCGGTCAAATAATAGTAATTTGGCATCCTACCGCAATTGCTCAAGGATATACTCCAGTAATTCATACTCATACGGCCCAAGTAGCTGCCAAGTTTGTAGAATTAAGTAAGAAATTAGATCAAAAAACTGGTGCTGTAATTGAAGATTCCCCTAAATTCATAAAACGAAATGAAGCTGCAATCATTAAATTAAAACCAATTAAGAAGCTTTGTATTGAAAAGTATGAAGACATTGCTGAAATGGGACGATTTGCAGTAAGAGATATGGGAAGAACGGTCGCAGTTGGGATTGTTAAGGACCTTGAGACAGGAGCTTAAAGCCTAAAGTATTCGAATTTTTTTCTTAAACTTTTAACTATAATTTATTTTTTAATTTTCATTTTTCTTCTCATCTTATTCATTTTAGATTTTGAACTAATTACGTTTAATAAGATATTCTTAGAATACTGGATATTAGAAAAAAAAATATTAAGATGAATTGTAAGTGTTGTTAAAAATAGAGATTTGAAAATCCTAATTCTTAACATTTATTGACACATTTACAAGTGCATCGTTGATCTTAAACTCCTTATGATTTTGTACGCTTCTGGTATTTTCAATTAAAGAATCAGATTGAGTCATGTCCATGATTTCATCTTTGTGGTTTCTAACAGAGCTCATTATTTCCTCATCTGTGGTTTCTAAATGGAGGATTATTCGATCACTTATTGATAAACCCATCTCTTTCCTGTAATTGTTGATATGACGAATTAAATTCCTAGCTATTCCTTCTAATTTTAAATCAATGGTGATTTCGGTATCTAATTCGATAGAAATATGTTCTTCCTCTTGACTTTCGAGTTTTATATTTCTCACGTTAACAGCATCCGCGATTATATCTAAGAATCCTTTATCTAAACTCGTACCCTTTATGATAAGGCGTCCTAAAACTTGCCGAACTGGAATTTTAGCATTATCACGCGATTCTAGAGCTTTTTTGACAATATCTCTTGTTAATTCCATCTTATTTTGTAAATCAACATTTATTAATCCATCAATACAATTAGGCCATGACTCTAAATGGACGGATTCTAACGTCACGAGTTTTTTTTCTTTAAGGGTTTGATAAATCATTTCAGAAATAAACGGGGTTAAAGGAGCTAATAATCGGGATGTGACGGTAAGCACATATGATAATGTTTTCATTGCTTCTTGTTTTTCAATCTCATTATTACTCTTAAACCTACTTCTGCTATTTCTGAGATACCATGTAGAAAGGTCCTCTACAAAATTAAATAATAATCTGCTAACTTCAGCTGTATTATAGTCATCCATCCCTTTAGATACCTCGTGAATTAGAAGATTCAACACGCTTATTATCCATTTATCTAAGATGTTGGTTGATTCGGGATTTTCCTTATCTGAATTGGTAATTTCGAAAAGGCGATAAAATTTGATCACGTTAACAAGTAATAAATTAAACCTTCGATAGACTTGTTGTATTATTTCTTCTCTTAAGTTCAAATCTTGAGCTCTCATTAACTGGGATGATAAGAGATACATTCTTAATGCGTCTGCTCCATATTTCTCTATTATTAAATTTGGATCGGGGTAATTTCTTTTAGACTTAGCCATTTTGGTTCCATCCTCCGCAAGAATATTTCCATTTACAACCACATTTTTAAAGGGAATCTCATTAAATAGCAATACTGCAATCACATGCATATAATAAAACCATGCTCTAACTTGTCCCACATACTCAGATATGAAATCACTAGGAAAGTAGGAGCAAAACTCTTCAGCATTCTCGAAAGGATAATGTCTTGAAGCATATGGCATTGATCCCGATTCTAACCAGCAATCAAAAACTTCAGGTATTCGATCCATTTTTTCTCCGCAGATAAGACACCTTAGATGTATTCTATCAATTATATGCCTATGAAGATCGACATCATCAGGAACTTTTTCTAGTGCAAGTGCCTGTAATTCTCTAATAGAGCCGATTACTGCACTATTAGCACATTGTTTACACTCCCAAACTGGTATTGCTGTAGCCCAAAATCGATTTCGAGAGATACACCAATCAGGAGCCGTTGATATGATATTTTTATACCTCTTAGAGATTTCTTCGGGATACCAATTAATCTTCTCGTTAGTTTTAAGAAGCATCGGTTTAATTTCTTGTATTTTTATGAACCATGCATCAAGTGCATTGTAAATTAGGGGGGTTTCACATCTATAACAAAATGGATAGGAATGTAAATGTTCTTCTGTACTGAATAAAAGGTTTTGCCTTCTTAAATCATCTGATACCAATTTATCAAGGTCTTTAAACCATGTTCCGATCCATTCTTTTGGGCCATCAATCAAAAGTCCCCTTTCATCAATATGTTGAATGAATGGTAATTCATATTTCGCTATTATTTCATAATCAAATTCGCCATATATCGCTATGTGAATGATTCCAGTCCCTTCATCCGATAAAACATCTTTACCTCCATCAATTATGAGATATCCTCTCCTCTCGGTATCCGGATAAATTCGATATAACGGGTTATACTCTTTTAACAACAACCTATTTCCTTCAAATTCTTCTATCAATTGAAATTCTTCCTTAATGGTTATTAATCTTGATTTCATCAATATTAAGAATTCATCAGTACCCGTGATCTGAATTTTTGAGTAGATCTCCTCACCATTTACAGCTAAGGCTACATTTCCAATCAAGGTCCATGGGGTGGTAGTCCAAGCAAGGAGATAGGTATTCGGTTCTGACATCAGTTTAAACTTTACTGTTATTGCTTGTTCATATACATCTCTATAGCTGTTATCCATAGATATTTCAGAATTTGAAAGGGGTGTTTCGCATCTTGGGCAATAAAGTAAGACTTTTTTGCTCTTGTAAACATACCCTTCGTTATATATTCTTTTAAATATATACCAAATTGTTTCCATATATGAATTATCCATTGTTTTATATGAATTATCGAATTCTATCCATTTACCCATTCGCTCAACTGTTGTTTTCCATTCATTAGTATACCATAGAACTTTTGAACGACAATATTCGTTAAATATATCAATCCCCATCTCATGAATTTCACTTTTTTGTCTCAGATTTAATGCATTCTCGCATATAGTTTCTATGGGTAGACCATGGCAGTCCCAACCCCAACGTCTATCGCAACGGTAACCTTTCATTGTCCAATATCTTGGGAACACATCCTTTGTAACAATACTTAGAATATGACCATAATGAGGTAATCCCGTGGCAAAGGGAGGTCCATCATAGAAAATATATGATTTCTCTTTAGGGCGTTGTTCTACACTCTTTTTAAATATATCATTTTCCTTCCAAAATTTAATAAGTTCTTTCTCTTTTTCTATATACGATAATAAAATACACCTCTTTTAGATGATCTTTCTCAATTTTTTCCTAAATTTAATTAATGCTAAATTAAAAAATTATTTTAAAACTATAAGTTATTTAATCATAAGAATCGCTATTTGAAGTCAGATGTGGAAACAAAGCTATGAAATGTCACTTCAAAACGATAGCGTTTATTCAATAATAATCTTAGATGGGATAATCATAATAATAAGTGCCAAAACTTCAAAAAATACTTGTTTATTCATAGCATCCACATCTAATGTTATATATTAAAAAAGGATACACAGTTTTATAAGTTTAACTTAGTCATTATAACAGGATAGTATGATGATATGAATCCCTTAAACAATATATTTATTCTAAAAAAGTCATATTATCCATAGACTATATTTTATAACATATCAAGTAAAATTTCTATGGAACCTCGAAATATCCTCAAGACGTTAGTTCATTTTGCTGATCGTGAATACAAAGAAAAGCGTCCAAAGTCTGTAAAAGTCTATCGAGTAAAAAGTAAAAGTGTTCTAACAAGAGGAGTTTTACCATCGCTTCAAATCAAACAGGTGGGACCCATTGCATTTCTCGTTATTGCCGATTATGGAGAACACTACAGATGTTACAATTTCTCTCGTCAAGGCATACTTATATCAGGAGACAATGTAGAGTCGAGTCCAAGGTTCCTCAAAGATTTAGAAAAATCCACAAAATTAGAATTCCAATTGCCTAAAAAAGAACCTATTATTCATACTAAAGATATTTCAGCACAAATTCAAGAAATTTTCAAACGCCATATCAATCGCATTAACTCATTAATAGGTATCAATATATCTATTTCCCCGTTCAGATTGAAAGAACTTTTTCAAACTTTAATTACACAATATACTACATTAAATCAAGAAGAACTCGAAATAATCATATCGTCTGAGATTTTCACATATTATCTTAAAAATGTAATCAATCTTCCTCAATTATTACCAAAAGTCGTTCCTCATAGTTTAATTTCTCTCATATTATCACATATCTATTTCAATTTTAAATATAGCCTTCAAATTGGACAGCAATTTTCTCTTTCTGAAGAATTATTAAAACAACAAACCGATATACCTTTTGATAATGCAATTACATTATACAACCTCTCTAAAGAATTTGTAATAAATCGAATAGAAGGTCTTTCTAAAAATCATCTTACACTTTTGATAAAATCAATTCATAAGATCTTATCTTTTATTCCCCTCTATCAAATTAAGTTATCAACAAGTGAAGTTGTCAATTTGCACAGAGAGTTGTACAAATACCTTAATTGCTTTCTTGAGAACAAAGAAAAAAATAAGAATTATCAGATTTCCTTCTCTGAAATCGCAACTCTTTATTATAACATAAGTACAACAGAATTCTCCAAGCAAATCTTTGGGATAAATGCAATTATTCCAATCAATCAAGATCAACAAATGAGCTTTACTGAGTTACTTTCAGTAATCAATTCCTATTTAAATGACCCAAAGATAAAAAACATTATTGGTAAATTACCGCAATTTATCTCAGACAGCATAAATCAATACGTATCGGATAAAATCATTAGAATAGCGTTAAAATCCATGATTCAAGACGATATGTACACTCTTATCCTTATTATCACTAACAAGAGTGAATTTATATTTAAAAATTTTGCTTGTAAAGTAAAGTGGAAACCTAAAAAACGTTTAGAATTAGTGGGAGGGAAAAACAACGAGGAACAAGCTAAATTACCTAAAGAATATGAATATAACCTTAAATTTTTAATTAAAAGCAAAGGATCCTGCACAATTTTCTCTACTTTCTCGTTTCAAAACCCTATCTTTCCATCCCAAGAACTTAAGATAAAAAAGAAACTTGGGAAAGTCTCCATTTAAAAAGTACTCTCTTTTGTTAAAATACAAAAATCAATAATACCTAGGCTGTTTTCAATTCATAAAAAAAAAATAGAATGTATATTTTTAATACAATTTTTAATCATCAAGAAGTTCTTCTTTTCCTTCTTCAAAAGTTTTTTTTACTCCTTTAGTTAAACTTCCTTTTTTGACTCCTTTTTTAACACCTTTCCCTACTGCTTCACTTCCGGTGATTTCTTCAGCAAGACCGCCAGCAACTTTTGCAAAACCTTTCTTTAAATTTTTACCAAAACTACCCATAATACCTCACTCCTTTTTTTTAAGTTGAGATTTATTAAATTACTAGAAATGTAATAAAATAAGATCTATTTATATATCTGCATTTATTCAACCTTTAAGGTCTTATTGACGAAAAATAGGATAATTTTCTCAAATTTCCATATCATGCAAATATTATTTTGATTTTTGAGTAATTATTCTCCTTTTCTAATTAATCAAATTTGTAATTAGAAAGGATTCTTGTTGTTTGCTTCAAAACAAAAGATTTGCTTGATTGGAGAAGGAGGCGTAGGAAAGACTTCATTGCTCTCTTTGTTGCAGGGAAGAGATCTTCCTAAAGATCGCACTCCAACAGTAGGGTTAGAGGTTGAGGATTCAGTCCTTAACGGTAAAAATTGTGCCATATGGGACTTAGGTGGTCAAGAGCGCTTTAAATTTATGTGGAATGATTTTGTTAGGGGTGCGGGATTAGCTATACTTGTTTGTGATTCTACAGAACAGAATGTGAAAAAAACAAAAGCAATATATGATAGATTTGAGCGTAGCTTTGGAACTAAAATTATTGCTATAGCGAATAAGCAAGATCTACCAGGTGCTTTAAGTGCACATGAGATACAAAAAAGATTAGGGGGATTGAAGACTTACGGAATGACTGCAATTAGACCCGAACTAAAACAAAGGATGAAAGAAATCTTAGAATATGAAATAGCAACGTATTAATGTTAAAAAATTTTTCTTAGAACATTTTTCCTATAACATGAGCAAGTCTTAGAGGCTCTGGCAATTTAGAGTCGATACATAACTTTTGAAATAATTTTTCAACTTCTTGGGTTGTCATTCCAATCATATGAAAATAAATTGTTGAGTTTCCCCCAGCAGTTGCTATTTTAGTTTCATAGAGATATCCTGCTTTAATGATTTTCTCTAATTTTGAGGTGTAATTAGATGGGAATTGTTTAAGCAGAGCCTCTTTCACAGAATCTAAGGCTACTGGTCTTTCAGTAACAGCAATGATTGGTTTGTTAGTATTCTTATAAATTTCCTGTAAATCAATTATGTTAAAACCACCAAATGTGATTGTATCGGTTAAAACATATTGCAGGTGTTTATCATTTTGTTGGATAAGCCTTATAACTGCATCTGTAGCGTTATCCCCATCAATATATATACTCGTTTTTACAACTCTTACAACTCTTGTTCCTTGACATACTACTCCAATCAAGTAAGTTGTTCTTAAGTCTGATTTAAGCTCAAATTTAGCATCATCTATCCCAATTGTAATTGGAAATTCTTTCATTTTCAATAGATAGGGAAATATTGTTTGATATGATTCAATAATTTGGTAAATGCAACTCTTGCGCTATTAATCTCTTCTGTTCGGTTATTCAGATTTCCGATAAGATGCTCTAGTAAAAAATCGATCAGCTGTTTTATAGTTATATCACCATTTAACCAAACATATGCGATAATCGCTTCAACAGTATCAGCAAGATCGTGAGCATCTGCACGAGATCGAGAAAAAGATTTCATATTTGCTTCCTTTAAAGCCTCAGCAAGGATAGTTTTACTTACTTTTTTTCCCGTCCTTATTATAAACTTGCTATTTGTTGTCTTTGTTAAATGCATAGATTTTGCAACCGAATAAACTAAATTAACAACGCCATCCCCAATCTTTGCTAAGCCTTTATCGGTTCCTATTGCTTTTTGGGTCAAATTAGATTGGAGATCTTTTAATAAAAAATCATATGCCATTAAGAATAGTTGTTTAGCAAATTCTTATTAAGTTTTTTATAAAAAGGTAATATAATTGACTAAGATACTTTTTTAAATGCTTTCTGAACTTCAGAAATTTCATTACGTAAAGAGTCAATTCCCTTATGAAGTATATCCTTTATCTTATGTCCTTTTTCTAATCTGATGAAAAGTTCTGGTGGGTCTATTTGGGTGACTTTATATGCTGCAGTATTTACCCCTTCAATATTTAAGAGATGTTTTACAAAGATATTTAATAATCCATGAGATTGACCCTCAACTTTTAGACTGTAATCATTTTCAGTTACACCACGATTTATGATTAAGTTGAGGTATTTATATGTAATTTCAGGTTCAGTTTCCATAATAGTGAAATCTTCATCAAGAAATTCTTCTTCATCTAAGGCTTGTGTGTCTTCAGTGAGGTCAGAAGATGGCTTTTTTAGAGAATCAGGTTTGCTCTTTCCCACATCGGGATAATGGCTTTCAATATCTTCATCATCAAATAAATCGTCATCAAGATCTTCTACTTCATCCTTTTCTTTCAAATCAACTTTTTTTTTTGCCACTAAATTTGCACCAGATACTTAGCTTTAATTTGTCTAGTTTATAATAAAATAAATGTTTTTTGGTTTTTCTCTTAAATTATTGAATTTAAGAGTCTAAATATCGATTAGCTAACTCTCTTAGGCGTTCAGTAGCTAAAGATTGAATGTCTCTTGGACCAAAAATAGTAATTTTAACAAAATTTCCATCAACAGTACAATTTAAATTGATATAATTAACTTTTTTTTGAACATCCTCAAGAAATTTCACAATATTTTCTAATTCACCACTCGAATTATAAAAATGAAATACTTTTCTCCCACCACGACTGCCCAATTATCCTACCTTTATATTATAATTATAAAGTTATAATAAATCTAATAATAATTTATTTAAAAAAATAATTTGGAATTAGTCAATATCTAAGATTTTGATTAACATTTCTGTAATCTGAAGCTAACACTCTTGATTCCACATTTCCACATCTGGAACATCTTAGTTTATTTAAGCCAATTTTATCTAATGGAGTTCCACATATACTGCAATCGGCGTGAATTACTCCTAAATCTTTTCCAACTGTGCTTAATATATATTCATTTTCTTTTTGTCCTATAACCTTAAACCGAACAATATCAGTTATTTGAAATGCATCAGAAATCTTTTCAATATATTTATGAGAAATTTGTGAAACATGGATATTTCCAAAATATGAACTGTTAAAATGAATTTTATTATTGATAGTTTGAAAATCAATTCCCACAGAATATTGCCGCAGAAACAAAACTGTTCCTACAACAACATCACCTGTTTTAACAGTTTTCCGATCTTCTTCATGGTGGCCTTTAATTGAAATTACCCGTTTATTATCATCTATTGTAAGAATACCTGCTTTAGTAGCATAAATTTCTCCATCCTTTATATAAGTTGATTGCTTATCCGGTAAGTATTCTTCTACTACTCCTAAATATTGTCCGGTAAGGACTATATCTTTATCTTTAACTGATTGTTTCATCGAATTCAACAAAAATCTTTTAATTTCCCTACTAAATTAATATATATTAAATCTATTAAATTTATTGATAATAATTGATAAAAAAAATAACTCTAGCTAATCATTAGGCGATAATTATTAATAAAAGGGATTTAATCTCACTTATTCAAAACACCGATGCCTTCTCATCTCCAAAAGTTAATTTAGAGCAATATTGTATCGATGCTGAAAGTGCGGTGGATATATTATATTTTGCAGGGGTTGAATTCAATGATATTGAGAATAGACTAGTCATTGATCTTGGTGCAGGAACCGGAAGATTATCAATTGCCTCAGCTTTTCTAAAAGCAAGATATATCTTGAGTATTGATATCGATTTAGATGCAATTAATATCTTAAAAAGAAATATCGATAGATTAGATTTAGATCATCTTATCTTTCCAATATGTGCTGATATTAAGAACTTAAATATCTCAGATTTTTTATTTTCTCAAAATATGCATATTACAACGATAATGAATCCGCCTTTCGGAGTTCAAAGAAAAGCTGCTGATAGAAAGTTTTTACAAACTGCCTTCTCCTTTTCTAACGTGGTATATTCCATACATTTAGCCAATGAGGGTGTTCAAAAATTTATTTCACGTTATTCTAATAAATTTAATTGGAAAGTCGATTACATTTTTCCTTATCAATTAATTTTAGAAAAATCTTATGATTTTCATAAGCAAAAAAAAAAACTTATAGATGTAGATATATATAGATTTGAAAGAAGAACAATTCCTGCCTAATAATTATTATTGATACTTTTTCCAAGAATTTAATTTATCTGGGTAATGACTATTTGGCCCTAAAAACTCCTCAATGCGTAAAAGTTGATTATATTTACAGGTTCTATCGCTCCTACAAGTAGCACCACTCTTTATCTGCCCAGAACATAGTCCTACGGATAAATCAGCAATAAAAGTATCCTCTGTTTCTCCTGAACGATGTGAAACCATCACATTATAATTGTTTTTAAAAGCCAATTTACATGCATCAATTGCCTCTGACAAACTACCGATTTGATTCACTTTTAATAATAATGCATTTCCGGCATTTTCTTTTATAGCTTTTTCAAGGATTTTCATATTGGTAACAGTAATATCATCATCTACTATCTGTACTTCATTTTTAATCTTTTGAGTAAGCTCTTTAAAACTTTCAAATGCTTGTTGCTCAAAAGGATCTTCAATTGATTTAATAAATGAATATTTTTTACATAAGTCAAGGTAATAATCTAACAGTTCTCCGGCATCGTAAACCTTATTGTCAATGTAATAATTACCATCTTTAAAGAATTCACTTGCAGCAGCATCCATACCTAAATAAAAATCATGATTCATTGAGAATCCTGCTTCTTCAATACCTTTAACAATAACATCTAAGGCTTCTGTAGTGAAACTTAAATTAGGTGCGAAACCCCCTTCATCTCCTACATTCACAGCAGTCTTTCCATAGTTTTTTAATAAAATCTTTTTAAGCGTTTGATATACTTCTGTCACATTTTTTATGGCATCTGAAAATGAAGTAGCTCCTAGTGGAAGAACCATAAATTCTTGAATTGCTAAGTTATTTCCAGCATGTTCTCCTCCATTAAGTATATTACAGCAAGGTAAAGGCATTAAATAATCGTTTCTTGATGTATCATGGGAGAGATCATAAATATGTTTAAATAATGGATGCTCTAATAAAATCGATGCCAATTTAGCGACTGCTAATGATACTGAAAGAATAGCATTTGCTCCTAAATTCTTTTTATTATTTGAGCCATCAATTGAAATCATTTCATTATCTATTTTTTTTTGTTCTCGAACGTCAAAACCTATTAACTTTTTAGCTATAATGTTATTAACGTTAGAAACAGCTTTAGTAACATGTTTTCCAAGGAAATCTTTCCCTCCGTCTCTTAATTCCAGAGCCTCCAACAGACCAGTTGATGCTCCTGAAGGTACAGATGCTCTAGCAAATATTTTTCCGGAAAATACATCCGTTTCTACAGTAGGATTCCCACGAGAATCTAGAATCCACCGTGAATGTATTTTTGTGATTTTATAATCTGTCATAATTTTATTTTCCCAAGTTTAATAATCTAATAAGTTAATAATGAATAAAGAAATTTTAATTCTTAATAGTATTTCTTTATATTATACTAACCCTTTAAAATAGGTTAATCATAAAAATGTCAATTGATAATAGACCTTGGGTAGAAAAATACAGACCTCGTGACTTAGATGAAATTGTAAATCAAAAGGGAATAATAAAGCGTTTAAAGCAATTTATTAAAGATAAATCTATGCCTCATCTGATTTTTGCAGGTCCCGCAGGGACAGGAAAAACGACATCTGCTTTAGCAATAGTGAGAGAGCTTTATGGGAGGAAAATGGCAGTTAATACCACCTATTTAGAATTAAATGCTAGCGATGCAAGAGGCATTGATGTTATACGTACCTATATCAAGGATTTTGCAAAAGCAAGACCCCCAGTGGACATTCCATTCAAAATATTGATTTTGGATGAAGCTGATAATATGACCTCTCCAGCACAACAAGCTCTAAGAAGAACAATGGAAAATTATACTAAAAATTGTCGAATGATCTTAATTTGCAATTACTCTAATAAAATTATTCCTCCAATCCAATCTAGATGTGTGGTATTCCGATTCTCCTCTTTAAATAACGAAGACATAAAAGAACGCGTTAAATTTATAGCTAAAGAAGAAAATATTACTATCTCTCCCGACGGGTTAAACGCTTTAGTAGAGGTGTCTAAGGGAGATTGCAGAAGAGCTATTAATTACTTACAATCTTGTGGTACTATTTCAAAAAAAATAGATCAAGAACTTATTTTCCGGGTCGCAGGTGAAGTACCACCTGATAAAATTAAAGAAATTCTCAATACTGCTTTAGAAGGACAGCTTAATTTCTCTTTAAAGTTATTGGAAGATACTGTAAAGGATTATGGATTAGCGGGTATTAACATCATAAAGAATATTCATCGAGAAATTTATGATTTAAACATATCAGAATATTTAAAAATTGAACTTTCCAAATTGTTAGCCGAATTTGAATATAGATTAAGTCAAGGTGGCACTGAAGAGATTCAACTTCAAGCTTTGCTAGCTAACATTGTTATGTTGCATGATACTAAATAATTTGTTTTTATAGCTATACTTAATTTCTTGTTCTAAAAAAAACGTATTCATCCGCTCAATTGATTTTGTATCATTTATAAATCTGATAGTCTCATCATATTTGACATCCCATAATATCAGCCCTCGAGGATCGGCTGGTTGGTAAGAAACGGTAATACTAGGATTAAACAAATTTAAATACTCAGCATAATCGATTTTTCCCCTACCCATTTCTAATATAATGGCTATCATCCTACGAATTTGCTGGCGCAAAAAAGCTCGACTTTTAAAATCAAATATAATAAAGTTATTTTCTTTCCTTAATGATGCGAGAAGAATATCTCTAACTGTTTTAACCTCTTCTTTACCCTTCTTATAAAAATTTGTAAAGTCATGCCTACCTTCTAGTTCTTTGCATGCTTTTTTCATCAACTTAAAATTCAATTTCTCATCTTTATAAGATCCCCCTTTCCTTATAGGGAGAAAATATTTGTAATGCCGATATATGGCATTATATCGTGAAAGGAAATCATTTTGTACCAAAGCATGAGCCCATAATCCAATTTCTCTTGGCAATGCTGAATTAATCTCCATAAGGATAGGCTTTTTTAAACTTACAAATGATAATGCTGCCCCTCGAGCAGAAACAAATCGATCTGTTCTACTAGCCACTTCAAACTTAGAATTTTCAGCATCCTTTATATAATTCTTATTAATTAATGTGTCAATTAAACACTCTTCTATGGTGATATTAACCTTTTGTCGTTGAGAGCCAAAGAATTGCTTAGAAGCGATATAATAAAGCTTAAAGAGATACTTCTTTGCGTACATGCTTTTAATTTGCACCCAATTTAATTTTCGAATTTATTAATATTTTTGACAATCTAATAATACTAATTAATGTCGTGTTATAATATTAAGACCAAATAAAATCCCAAAAAATAATATTTTAATGAAAAGAAGTTTTTTATATTGCAAATTTCATAAGAAAAATTAAGATTTTTAAAAAATCTGAAGATAAAAAATGTCAAAGATTTACTCCTCATTAAGAGACCTACGTGATCGAATAAGAGCGTCTATTACGGTTAAAACCAAAAATGTTTTATTCTTTATAGCATTGTTATTAGTCATTTTTTTGGGAATTGTGATAAGAATTAGCCCAATTATTGAAGGGAACCTATTAATCAAAGCATTTGATCCCTGGATACAATATTATAATGCGGAATATTTATCCACGCATACCATTTTCGAATATTTCAACTGGCATGATATAAAAAGCTGGTTTCCAGAAGGATATACTCGTGGAGGTTTACGACCGGGGCTTACATTCACGGTAGTAATTATATATTACATTATTAATTCATTTGGAATTCCCGTGTCCCTTTATTCTGTATGCTTTTTCTTTCCCGCATTTATGGGGGGAGCTTCTGTTTATGCTGCATATTTAGTTGGAAAAGAAGCTTTGGATCGAAAATGTGGATTATTCGCGGCTTTTTTCTTAGCTTTAAACACAGGCTTTATGCAAAGGACTACTGCAGGATTCTTTGATAATGAAACTATCGGAGTTTTTGCAACGTTAATGACTTTCTATTTCTTTTTAAAAACACTAAGAACGGGTAAAATTACACATGCCATTCTAGGAGGGGTGTTCTTAGGATATCTATCACTTAGTTGGGGGGGATTTAATTTCGTCTACCTCATTTTACCCTTGGTTTGTGTAATTTTAATTATTGGAAAGAAATATAATCCAAATATTATGCTTGCTTATGCTGGTGTAGAGGGAACTGGATTATTAGTCTATTCACTTTTTGCTCCCTTTAATTATGATGATTTATTTTCAAGTTTAGAAATAGGAGGAATATTTATCTTCTCCATTCTACTCATATTATTTCATCTGCTTTATACAAAGAAAAACGAAATTCCAAAATTCTATAACGGTTTCATAAATTTCTTAAAATGGGGGATCATACCAACTACTATTATAATTGCTGTTATATTATGGGTTGCTCCGGATTTGGTTCCATTTGGATTCGGCCAAAGATTACGCAGTGTTATAAGCCCCTTGATTAGAGAAAATTTAAATATCGTTGCTTCAGTTGCCGAGCACATGCCTAGTTCATGGAGTACCTTTTACTATAATACGTTAATTCCCCTAATGCTGCTACCACTTGGTCTTTTCTTTTTATTTAAGAGATCTAGTCCTGCTGATATATTATTAATCACATTCTTATTACTTATTTTCTATTTCACAGGAAGTATGATCCGTATAATTCTTTTATTTGCGCCTGCTGCATGTTTGGTTGGTTCTTATGGGTTAGTGAGTGTATTAAAGATTTTTGGGAGTTTCTATGGAGAAAAACAAACTGAAATAAGTCGAAAACGTAGACGTCAATTGAAGAGAACCGTTGGAAAGGGCGAAATTGGCACGGTTTATTTAATCGTAGGAATTATGTGCTTTGCACAAATATTTCAAGCGTCCAACGTTGCCATTACTCAATTATCTCAAAGTCAAATTGCACCAGGAGGACAGCTTCATGATTGGGAAGAAAGTCTAACTTGGATGAAAACAAATTTACCTGGCACTACTGTAGTGGTTTCTTGGTGGGATTATGGATATTGGCTTACACCTATAGGAAATATGACGACCGTTAATGATAATGCTACATTAAATCAAACTAGGATCGGAATGACAGGAATGGCAATGATGCAAACTAATGAAATTTACAGCGCAAAGATATTTAGGGACTTACACGCAGATTATGTATTAGTCTATTTTGGATTTCTCTATTCGGCATTAGGTGGAGATGAGGGTAAGTGGCCTTGGATGTTAAGAATTTGTAATGATAATTATAATACTTATAAAATGTGGGGCATGGCGGAAGATAATTGGGCTCCAAATTCCGTATTCGTAGAAAGTGAATATTGGGATGATACAACCCAAAAACCAACACCAAAATGGTTTGAATCTACTTTAGTTAAATTGATGTTCTATGGTATCTCAACAGATACAGTATCTGGAGATATACAAAATTTTGAACAATATTATCGACAACAAATTTATCAACGAACGGATAACCTTGGGACCTTATATGCTACTCACATACCTGCTGGTGGAGATTATGATTTCAAAGTATTTAGACCTGCATATATCTCAACCAATGGATTAGTGAAGTTATTTAAATTGGATTATACTGCTTTAGAATCGGATTTTGAAATAAAGGAACCAGCAATTTATAATACTGGATTTGGTACATTGAAGTTAAATAACACAGGGTCAAAGGATATAGAAATAACCGATGTGAAAGTAAATGGAGAAAGCTATGATTTTGCAATGGGTAAGGGAATACATACTAATGTGTTACCGGCAGGGGAGAATGATATAGTGTGGATAGATATTGAATCCAGTGGCGATTCTTTTGAAATAAATGATGTGGTTAATGTTACGGTGGAAGCTGAATCGGTTGCTTTAGATGAGAAAAAATACATATTTTCTAAAAATTCCAAAAGCTTCTTCGTTAAACAAGCCAGTACCGGAGAAATTACCATCAATAAAGCAAATAGTAATGTGATCCAAATTGATGCTACAACCGCAGAGATTTATCTAGAAGTAGAGAATACTGGTGGTTATACTGTTATATTGGACAATTTTTATATAGACACTGAGAATAATCTTTTAAATGACACTTATTATCTTTCAGGATCACCAATTTTAGAGCCAGGTCAAGCTGCTTATGTTAAGATAGTAAATATTACCGATTCATTTTATCCAATTAGAACATTTCATAAAATCGGTGTGCGGACTCCTAATAACATAAAAGATGAAATATATATGAGTTCTAATTTTCAGGATTATGAAATAACCATCTTAGAAGACGGAAGAATCGTTTCGCCTGAGCTTTCTGCCTTTACTCAAAATAATTTTAGGAAGCATATTCCAATCGATTTAGAGGATACTTATGCATATAAATACGAAAATGGAACTATTTCCCTTCGAATTAAAGTAAAAAATACAGGAACTATTATTTTAGGCCTTGATTCTATTTATATAGCAAAGTCGACGACATGGGCATCCGTGGAAGATTTTATCCCGTTTAATCTGAATTCAGGTCAGGAAAAAGTTATTAATATCATTGCTTCAGATTATTTGTCTAATCTGGAAGTAAATGATGAGATTGGAATAATTGTAACCGCAAATTTTGATGGAACAACGAAAGCTTCCGATATTGGATATATTCATATATTAAAAGATCAACCAGATATTCAAATTATTGAGAGCGTAGAAGGGGTAACCGCTTCATATATCACTGCAAATGAAACAGGACAATTACTCATAAAAAATACAGGAAATACTGCGTTTGAGTTGGAAAATATCTATATAAATGAAACAACTATCTTATCATTTGATAGCGATGTGACGTTTGAAAGTGGTGATAAATTTTTAGACATTCAAGAAGCTGTATTAGTATCTTTTACTATACCAGGACTTTTTATAAATCAATCTAACCACCTTATTGTTAATATTACAACGAGTACTACTGCAGGAATTGTGATGGATTATTATGCAACTGTGAATTCAACTTTATATGAGATAGAAATTGATGATGCCCTTACATCTGCTTCTGATACTCGTGATGTTATCATTATACTCAACAATCTTGGTAATTTAAATGTTACCATCGAATCAATCTATATAAATGGAACATATATTGACTTGAGTTATTTTGATGAGGATATTTACGAAATAGGAACTGGAAGTTCAATTCAACTAACAATCGATATGATTATCCTTGAAACCATTATTGGAACAGTCAATACGAATGAAGATTTAGAAATCCTTGCTCGAACCAAAGAAGGTGCTGAAGATACACACCTAGAGCTGGTATCGCTTTAATAATTTTTAATTATTTTTTTAGTAAAAGTAAAAAATTATTATTCATTACAAAATCTATAGACTTTTGGTCTATAAATTCAATTTATTTTATTTTTAATTAATTCCATTTTTATTTTTCGAACCTATGAGTGTTAAATTCAATATCAAATCTGAATTTGTACCCCGTGGAGATCAACCTCAGGCAATAAAGGCACTTGCAGAGAGGATTAAAGCTAATAAAAGATTTAATACTTTGCTGGGGGCCACTGGCACAGGAAAAACATTTTCTGTGGCTAATATTATTCAAGAAATCCAGAAACCCACCCTGCTAATGGCTCCAAATAAAACATTAGCTGCACAACTTTATAACGAGCTAAAAGAATTGTTTCCTGATAATTCAGTTCATTATTTTGTATCGTATTATGACTATTATCAGCCAGAAGCATTCATGCCTGTGACTATGATGTATATAGAAAAAGATTTCAGTGTGAATGAAGAAATAGAAAAATTACGTTTAGCTGCGACTCATGCTATCCGTACTCGGAGGGATGTAATAATCGTAGCCACCGTGTCATGTATCTATGGGATTGGAGACCCTGAGACATGGACGGCAGTTTCTGTAAACCTTGAAGTTGGACAGACAATAAAGCGAAGTGATATCATCAAGGGTTTAATAAGAATGAATTATGAGAGAAAAGATGTTGAATTTAGGCAAGGTATAGTACGAATACGTGGTGATATAATCGATATATTTCCAGCGTATTTAGATACAGCATTCCGGATTTCGCTTTTTGGGGATGAAATTGAATCAATTCAAGAAATTCATCCTATTTCTAATGATGTAAAACAAAATTTAACAAATTGCAGAATATTCCCCGCTACTCATTTCATTATTCCCGAAGAAAATAAAATTAAAGCTTTAGAATCAATTGAACTTGAGTTAGAACAACAAATAAAAAAATTTATGGATGAAAAACGATATCCTGAAGCACAATGGATAGAGAAAAGGGTTAAATTTGATTTAGAAATGATGAGGGAAATGGGATGGTGTAAAGGTATAGAAAATTATTCAAGACATTTAGATGGTCGCCCTCCTGGGACGCCTCCAATGTGCTTAATGGACTATTTTCCTGAAGATTTTTTAATTGTAGTAGATGAGTCTCATATTACAATCCCTCAAATACATGGGATGATTGGAGGGGATCGTTCCCGTAAAAAAAATTTGGTTGAGTATGGGTGGAGATTGCCAAGTGCTTTTGATAATAGACCTCTCACTTTTGAAGAATGGGAAAGTAAAATTAAATATGTAGTTTTTATGAGCGCAACTCCAGGAGAGTATGAATTGAAAAAATCGGGAGGGATATCTGCTGAACAAATTATAAGACCTACGGGGCTTATCGATCCAGAAGTCGAAGTACGTCCCGCTAAGAATCAGATTGATGATCTATTAGATGAAATAAGAAAAGTTATTAATAAGGGTGGACGAATACTCATTACAACCCTGACTAAACGGATGGCGGAGGATATTGCAGAGTATTATTCAGAGTTAGGAATTAAGATTTCATATTTGCATTCTGAAGTTGATACCGTAGAACGATTCGATCTTTTAAGACAATTGCGAGATGGAACTTATGATGCGCTTGTTGGCATTAATCTTCTTAGAGAAGGCTTAGATTTACCAGAGGTACAGTTAGTAGCAATATTGGATGCAGATAAGCTTGGTTTTTTACGAGATACAAGATCATTAATCCAAACCGTAGGGAGAGCTTCCAGAAATGTAGATGGAAGAGCTATTTTATATGCTGATAAAATTACTTCTGCTATGAAAGAAGCTATAGATGAGACTAATCGCAGAAGGAATAAACAAAGAGAATTTAATAAAAACCATAATATTACACCTCAAACTATTAAAAGAAACATACTTAATTCTCTTTCTGAAGAAAGAGAGCTCCAAGAGAAAGAATCTAAAAGATTGAAGCAATCAATTGAGACTAAAATCAATGTTTTAGAGAAAGAGGGAGATAAAGATTTAATCATTCAGTATTTAGAAAATAAAATGTTTATGGCCGCTAAAGAACTGAGATTTGAAGATGCTGCCTATTTAAGAGATAGAATAAGAGAAATTGAAAAAAATTATAAAATAAAACAATGAAGATTTTCTGTACCAATTAATTAAAAATTATAGGAGTGAATATGTCTCAAAACTCAATTATTATTAAAGGAGCAAGACAGAATAATCTAAAAAATATTGATGTTGTAATTCCCCGAAACAAATTAATTATTATTACTGGGATTAGTGGTAGTGGCAAATCAAGTCTTGCAATGGATACTTTATATGCGGAGGGACAACGGAGATTTTTAGAATCCTTATCAAGTTATGCAAGACAATTTTTAGGGGAAATGGATAAACCAGATGTTGATTCTATAGAAGGGTTATCACCTGCAATAGCAATAGAGCAAAAACCATTATCAAAAAACCCCAGAAGTACGGTAGGGACCGTTACTGAAATTTATGACTATTATCGTTTATTATTTGCTAATATTGGGATCCCTCATTGTCCTCAATGTGGGAAAGAAATTAAACCTCAAACACCCCAACAAATAATAGAACAAGTATTAACTACATTAGAACCAAATCAAAAATTTATTGTTAAAGCGCCAGTTATCCGAGATAGAAAGGGGGAATATAAAGAACTTTTACAAGATCTTAAAAAGCAAGGCTACGTAAGGGTTGAAATCGATGGGATTCAGTATACTTTGGATGAAGAAATTACTATGCATAAACATGTGAAACATAATATTAACGTCATTATTGATCGATTAGTGATGAAAAGTGATATAAAAACGAGATTAGCAGACTCCATCGAAAGTGCTTTAGAATTGACGGATGGTATTGTAATAGTTGAATTAGTAGATAAAGCAGAGCAAATTTATTCAGAACACTTAGCATGTGTGGATTGCGGAATTTCATTACCTTCCATCGATCATAAAATGTTTTCATTTAATATTCCTCATGGTAGCTGTAAACAATGTAGTGGATTAGGTACCATTTTAGAATTTGATTATGGATTAGTATTAGGGGATGACCTTGAAGTAGCTCTTAGAGATACTCCTATTAGAAATATTCCAGGTTTTGGATCCGAAGATGGATACTCCTGGCAACTTATAGAACAAGTTTCGAAACATTATGGCTTTAATGCAAACAAAACTAAGATAAAGGACATTAAACCTGAAAAATTACAAAAAATTTTATTCGGAACAGGTAGCGATTCCATTGCTTTTCACTTTGAAAGCGATAATAATGGCGAGGGAGATTTGAAGAATGAGAAACGGGCTTCATGGGATGTGGTACGACCTTTTGAAGGGCTTATACCGATGCTGCATAGAAGATATATGGAGACCCGCTCAGAATGGGCGAGAGAAATATATGAAAGCTTTATGAATCAAGTAAATTGCCCATATTGTAAAGGTCAAAGGTTAAATCCTGAGAGTTTAGCAGTAACTATCAATAATTTGAATATTGCCGAGCTATCTGATTTAGCTGTAAAAGATTCACTGAAATTCTTCGAAAGGTTAACATTAGATGAGGTTCAAAAGAAAATTGTTAAAGAAGTTTTAAAAGAAATACTTGATCGATTATCATTTTTAGAAAATGTCGGTTTAGATTATATTTCTTTAAGTAGAAGGTCTCACACTCTTTCTGTTGGAGAAGCTGAGCGCATTCGACTTGCTACTCAATTAGGCTCAAGTTTAGTTGGTGTTCTATACGTGTTAGATGAACCATCAGTTGGATTACACCAACGAGACATTTCACGATTGATTAATATGCTTAAAAAGTTACGAGATTTGGGAAATACGGTTGTTGTTGTCGAGCATGATGATGAAATCATGCGAAATGCTGATCATATTATTGACCTTGGACCATTAGCTGGCGAAAATGGAGGAGAGATTGTAGCTCAAGGATCATTAGAAAATATTTTAAACTCAAAAACTCTAACTGGTAAGTATTTATCAGGAAAGAAAAAAATTGAGGTTCCCAAGCAAAGAAGGAAGTTAAATCATAACTATATCGAAATAAAAGGTGCTCGAGAAAATAATCTAAAAAATTTAGATGTTAAGATACCTATGGGTGTATTTACTTGCATAACTGGAGTTTCAGGAGCTGGAAAAACTAGTTTAATAATTGATTGTCTTTACAAAGGATTACACAATTTAGTTAATATACGTAGTTCACGTCTAATTTCCGGCGAATTTGATGAAATATTAGGGTATGAACACATCGATAAAATAATTAATATTGATCAATCACCAATTGGAAGAACTCCGCGATCGGTACCTTCTACCTATACTAAAGCACTCGACTATATTAGAGAAATCTTTGCTGGTTTACCTGAAGCAAGAGAACGTGGTTATAAGAAAGGGCGATTCAGTTTTAATACAACATCAGGTCATTGTAAAAAGTGTAAGGGTACAGGATATATCTTGAAGGAAATGTATTTTCTGCCAGATGTATATATTAAATGTGATTTATGTAAGGGAAAAAGATATAACGCTGAAACATTAGAAATTAAATATCGCGGGAATACAATTTCAGATGTTTTAAGAATGACATTCCATCAAGCATTAGAGTTTTTTGACAGTTTTCCAAAACTTAAGAGAACCTTAAAAACTGTAGTTGATGTAGGACTTGGATATTTAGAATTAGGCCAATCTTCAACCACTCTTAGTGGTGGAGAATCTCAACGTTTGAAAATTGCACGAGAATTGAGAAAATCTAGTACGGGAAATACTTTATACATATTAGACGAACCCACCACGGGACTTCATATGTACGATATCCAATTTTTATTAAAAGTTCTTCAGAAATTAGTAGATAAAGGTAATTCCGTAGTAATTATTGAGCACAATATGGAAATTATCAAATCCGTTGATTATATAATTGATATTGGTCCAGAGGGTGGTGAAAAGGGTGGTAATATCGTAACTCAAGGTACTCCCGAGGAAATTATTCAAGATAGTAAATCGTATACTGCTCAATATTTAAAAAAATATTTAGAGCAAAACCACCAAATATTAACAGTTTAATTTTTTTAGTTAAATTCTAAACTTCTTATTAACTAATTATATTATTATCTTTATTTTACATTTATTTTGTGAATTACAATGTCAGTTGAATCTGAATCAAAAATCATACGCGCCCCTATTGCTTGTATTTTAGGGCACATTGATCATGGAAAAACCAGTCTTCTTGATTATATTAGAGGTACTGTGGTGCAACAACGTGAAGCTGCAGGTATTACTCAACATATTGGAGCCTCTTATTTTCCAACTGATGATATTAAAGCATTCTTACAAAAATCCAAAAAAGAATTTGCTGAAAAAGAAATTAAATTGCCTGGAATTTTGGTCATCGACACTCCTGGTCACGCAGCTTTTTTAAACCTCAGGAAAAGAGGTGGTGCTGTAGCAGATATTGCAATATTAGTTGTGGATGTAACTGCTGGAACCATGCCGATTACTTGGGAATCGGTACGAATTTTAAAAGAGAGAAAAACTCCTTTTGTTATAGCAGCTAATAAGATAGATAGAATTTCTGGATGGAAATCAAAGCAGGATGCCGACTTCTTAGACTCCTATAACTCTCAAAAACCACATGTGAAAGAATTCTTAGATGAAAAAATTCTGCAGATTATGGGTAATTTCTTAGAAGAGGGATTTAAAGGAATCGATCGATATGATAAAATAAAAGACTTCACTCAAAAAATAGCAATTGTACCCACAAGCGCTAAAACAGGTGAGGGGATTTCTACATTATTAATGGTTTTAATGGGTTTGGTTCAACAATACTTAACTCAAAACTTGAAATTTTCCGAAGGTCCTGCGAAAGGAGTTGTTTTAGAAGTAAAAAAACAAAAAGGTCAGGGGGTTACTCTTGATGTACTAATATATGATGGAATTATTCATAAAGGGGATGACTTTATCGTAGGAGGGTTAGATAAACCTATTAAATCGAAGGTTCGTGCTCTTTTACGGCCAAAACCGTTAGATGAGATAAGAGATCCGCGTCAAAAGTTTGATTCAGAAGAAATGGTAAGTGCTGCCGCAGGAATAAAGATTTTAGCTCCAAACATAGATGATGTTGTAGCAGGTTCCCCTTTTAAAGCTGTTGGGAAAGGTTCAGATGAAGCTAGTGTATATAAAGCAATTGAAGATGAAGTCCAAAGTATTCGTATTAAAACCGATAAGGCAGGAGTAGTATTAAAAGCTGATACTTTGGGCTCTCTTGAAGCTTTAGAAAATCATTTTAGTAATAATGATGTTAAAATTAGTATTGCAGATGTAGGTCCTATTAAAAAAGAAGATGTAATGAATGCGAATATAGTTAAACATATTGATCCCTATAGTGCAGCGGTTCTAGGGTTTGGTGTTGACATCTTACCTGAAGCAAAAGAGCAAGCAACAATCGATAATATTAGAATCTTTACAAATGATGTTATATATCGCTTATTAGAAGATTATATCGAATATCGTGATACAAGAAAAGCCCAAGATACTGCAAAAGGATTGAGTGAATTGATTTTACCTGCAAAACTTAAAATGTTTCCCGATTACATATTTAGAAATTCAGATCCTGCGGTTTTCGGAGTCCGCGTCGAAGCAGGAACTCTTTATCCTAAGGTACCCTTAATCACTAGTGAAGGAATTAAAGCAAGAAGAGTACATCAAATCCAAGATAAAGGACAAACTCTTGATAAAGCAAGTAAGGATGCTGAAGTAGCTATCTCAATACGAGGAATTGAAATAGGAAGGGATATTGGAAAGGATGAAACTTTATATGTCTCTATTCCTGAATCCCATGTACGCCAATTAATGGGAACGTTCATAAATGAATTAACAATTGACCAAAAGGAAGCACTTAGAGAGTATATTATTTTGATGAGAAAACTTAATCACCCTTGGTGGGGCATGTAATAGCCTATAAACTAATTTTTTAACTAAATAAGCGAAACTATCCCTTCTAAATATGAAGAGTAAAAACTACTTGATATTTGATAATAAAAGACTCATAACCTTTTTTTAATAGTTAAAAATAAATTTATATTGTATCACGCAATTAACTCAAATATTTAAGCACAATAGTGAATATATGATTCAAATAGAACAAATCCTTCAAGAAATTCTAAAGGAAATTCTCCCAACTCCTCAAGATCTAGACACTATAAACCAAATTATTGAATTCTTAAAAAATTCATTAAGTAAAAAAGCAACAGAATTAAACATACACTATACAGATATTCAACCTCAAGGTTCAACAGGGATAAAACAAACTCATTTAAAGGATGATTTTGATATTGATTTGTTTATAGGCTTGGATTATGCATTATACAAACCCAAATATGAAGGTTTAACCAAAAATAAATTAAAAAAAGCATCAAAGAAGGATTTTTTAAGACTCTGTAAAGACTGGATTTTGAAAGCATTAACAGGTAAAAAATTTACTAACCCCAAGTTACTTTATGCGGAACACCCCTATGTTTCAATCCATTATAATTACCATGAATTAATTGTTAAAGTGGATATCGTATTATACTTTGACTTAGATCTCAAATATATAATGGAAAATGGACCCATCACTGCTGTGGATAGGTCTCCTTGGCACGGTCGTTTTGTTCGGGATAATCTTACAGCCAAACAAAAAAATGAGGTGAGATTACTAAAGCAATTTTTCATCGCAAATCACTGCTACGGAGATAAAAGTGCAGTAGGGAACATTGGTTTTATAGGCTATAGTGCTGAATTATTAATATATCATTATAAAGATATTTTAAATCTTTTCCAAAATTTTGGGAATTTAATATCTACCCCTTTAGATCCTTTTAATAGATCCTTAGATGAATTAAAAGAAATCCATCATTTTCAAAACGACGCCTTAATTATAATAGACCCAATTGACAAAAATCGAAATGTAGCCTCAGCAATATCAAAACGGGCTTATAATTATTGCAATTATCGAATTAATCAATTTTTGAATAATCCTAAACGAGAATTCTTTGAAATCAAAGAGATAGAAATAGATACTCTTACTGATGTTGATAATCTATTCGTAATCGAATGTGTTGGTAGTAATGAAGAAATACACTATACTATTTTAAGAGATAAGCTATACTCACTCTGTGAATCAATTAAAGCTAATGCCGAGAAAGAATTTTCTCATGCAGAGCGGTTTGGACGAGTAGAATATGAAATTTATTTTGAAGAAATGAATTCTGAATATAATGTTATCTTATATTGTGAATCCCCCGTAATAAACAAGACATTTGTACGAAAAGGGCCATCAATAACTGATTATCACCACTCAAAAAACTTTAAAGCCAAAAATCTAGCTTACTTCGAAGAAAATGGTTATTTATGGGTAGAAACTCAAAGGGAATATTCTGATTTCTTACAATTTTTAAAAGACTTTATTAAAGACAAAATGCCAGAGGGAATGACTTTAATTAATATATCAAAAGCGAAAGAAACTCAAACTAAATCCGCAAAGAAGGCTATAACTGTATTAAAACATATGGTTATGCCTTTTCTTTAAAAAAAAAATCCAATTTTTAAGATTTATAGCCTAAAAACATAAAATTTTTATGATTTAGAATATTTAGTTCCTCAAATATTACATTTCATGAATATCGAAATAACTAAATTAATGTGAATTAACTATGGTTAAAGTTAAAGACCCTGAAATAATTCAAAGAATGGTTCTTAGCACAAACTACAAAAAAAAGCGGATCTTTTCGATCACTGCTCATATAGATCATGGAAAAACAACAGCTTCTGATTATTTGTTAAGAAGAGCTGGATTAATGAGACCAGAAGATGCTGGACAACTCCAGATGACTGATTCAGATGATGAGGAGCAAGAGCGAGGGATTACAATTTTTACAAGTGTTGTTTTACTTTCATTTACAGACACTAGGCATCCCGATGATACTGAACCATACATTTTCCAAATTAATGATACACCAGGACACATATCCTTTACTGGAGAAGTTTCAAGAGCTTTAAGAGGTTCTGATGGTGCTGTTATCTTAGTTGATGCCCTGGAAGGAGTAATGACTCAAACGGAAACTAATATACGCTTATCTGTGGGACAAGAACTCTGTAAGCCTGTCTTATTTATTAACAAAGTAGATCGATTAATAAGTGAATTAAAATTAAGTCCTCAAGACACCTATGCGAGAATAGATAAGATTACTAAACAAGTGAATGATTTAATTAAAAAGATTCGCCCTGATGGTGAAGCTTTTGAAGACTGGGGAGTGGATTTCGCAAAAAATTCGGTAGCGGTTGGATCGGCAAAACATGGCTGGGGATTCACTTATGAAATTCTTAAAGAAAAGGGATTTACTCCTATTACAGTGTTTGAAAAATATAATGAAGGCGATATTCTATGGCTAAGAGAAAATCTCCCACTAGACGAACCGATGCTAAGAATGGTTGTTGACCATTTACCCGATCCGGTTACAGCAGCAAAATATAGAATCCCCAAAATCTGGGGAGGAGACTTAAATTCTAAATTAGGTCAAGCTCTCATCAAAAGCGACCCAAATGGACCTCTATACGGAATGATAACCAAAATCTTTCTGGATCCAAAGAGAGGATATCAAGCCACGCTCATTGGGCGTGTGTTTTCAGGGACTTTTGATCAGACAGATACAATTTATTTAGTAAATAACAGAGCAACCAGTAGAGTAAAACGGCTTGGGGTCATGGAAATTACAGATATATTAGATCTTCCGAGAGTTCCGGCAGGAAATTTGTTTGCCTTATATGGCTTTATCAGCCCTTCAGGTGAAACCTTTATGTCTTTAGAAGATGTTCCTAAAGATAAAGAAGCAGCAAATCAATTACCCGCTTTTGAAAAAATACAATATGCTTGTGAGCCAGTGGTCTCAAGAAGTATAAAGTCAAAAGATCCACACGAAATTGATAAATTAGATGATGTTGTCAGCAAATGGCTCAAAGCTGATCCTACTGCCGAATATAGGTTAGATAAGGAATCCGGAGAATTTATTTTAAGTGGGATAGATCCTCTCCAAATTGAAATACTAACTAAAAGAATTAATATTCAGGTGCCTATTATTATTGGAGAACCAATAATTGTGTACCGAGAAAAGATTTCCAAAAGGAGTAAGGATTTTTATACCAAGTCTGCTAATACACATAACCGTATGCTTTTATATGTTGAACCTCTGGATGAAAAAACTGAAAAACTAATAGAGACGGGTAGAATTACAGACTTGCAAAATGAGAAAGAAAGAGCCCAAGTACTTCGAGAAGAAGCAGGATGGGATGCTAAAGAAGCGAGACGTATTGTTGATGTATATCATGGAAGTTTACTAGTCAACGGAACTTCTGGGTTACAAAGATTTGATCGGGTCAAGTCATATCTCACCGCAGCATTTAGGGATTGGTTAGGTGCTTGTATTATTGCAAAAGAACCCGCAGCAGGATTCAAAATCGTTTTTACAGATATGACCATTCATGAAGACCCTCGACATACTCAGTATGGTCAGATTGCCGGAATGGCTTTCTCTGCGATGTCTTTGGCGATGTTAGATGCTGAGCCACACCTGTATGAACCTATTCAAATTATTGATGTTAAAACCCCAGAAGGAACTGAAGGGAGTGTAAGCACAATAGTTAGTAAGCGACGAGGGCGAATTATGAATGTAGTCCCAGAAGGAGAATATGTTCGAGTACATGGTGAAATTCCTGCAGCAGAAACAATTGGAATTGCTGATGATATTAGGGGGTCCACTCAAGGAAGAGCATTTTTCGGATATGAATTTGCAGGTTTTGAAAAAGTCCCAGCCAATATGGAATCAGAACTTATTTTAGAAATCCGTAAAAGAAAAGGAATGCCTGTAGAATTACCTAGCACTAAGAGCTGGGAACGATTTATATATAAAAAGACTTAATTTTTTACACTTTTAAATTTTATTTTAAATTTCTTATTTTCTCAGTTCTAATATGAAAACTACTTCAAGTTATTTAGTAAAAATTCTTATTGATGAAAAAGTTTAATCAATTCATCAGTATTATCAACTAAGATGTCAGGATTATGATACTGAAGATCTTTCTTTTGAGCTAAACCACTTGCAACACAGATTGTCATAACTTTAGATGTTTTTCCAGCATCTACATCACTAGTCATATCACCAATGAAGATAACATCTTTGGGTTTCATTTTCCATCGTTTTAATATGAGATATATCCCTTCAGGATTAGGTTTTGTTTCAGAAACATCATTAAATCCGACGATATAATTAAAATATTTGATTAAATTATATTTCTGAAGAACTTCCTCAGCGTAGGTACTTTTATTATTAGTTAATATTGCTAACTTTATTTTCCTTTTAGAAAGATATTCAATAAGATTATCCATTCCATTAAATAAAGTCGATTCAGCATCTTTATATTTGTTAAATTGAGTAAATAAATAGATTCCTATACGTAATTTTTTAAAATAACTCATTCCTTCCATGAAATTAATTTTTAATAAATTGTAAGAATTTAAAATGATTTCTGGAACGGGATAGTTTTGAAGATCTTCAATAAGATGCGCTATTTCTTGCATGATTTCATTTTTATCAACATTCAATTTATATTTTTCAACCGTATCCTCAACAGATTTTTTGATCGCCCCCGTAATGTCATATATTACTCCATCTAAATCAAAAATTATCCCCTTATAATTTTCAAGATTCAACTGCTTCATACTATTTTGATAAATGATTTAACGTATTTTTATTTATTCCAATCTTAAAGTTTATAGAACTGAAGAATCTTATTATTATTAGTTACATATAAGTATTTCAATAATCATCGATAATAAGGAAAAATATGAGTGATGACCAAGAACCTCAAGATGAAGAAATAGAAAATGATAATGAATCAACTGAGACTGAAGAGGATGATCTTAAGTCCTATCTCTCTGAAATGAAATCTTTAGAAACAGATTTTTCAGATTTAGATGATCTCGATTTTGAAGAGATAAAAGAAATGCAAGAAGCAATTTTAAAAGTTAAAGAAATGGAATCTCTTGGAATCGAACCTCAGCTCCCAAAAGATACTGTAAATGGTGAGAAGATAGATTCTCTAACCCAACAAACTGAAGCTGAAGAATATTTAGCACAACGAGAAGCTATGATCACTGATTTTTCAGATCTTGAAGAATTAGATTTCGATGAACTAAGAGAGATGAAAGAAGCTATTGAGACGGTCAAACAAGAGGAAATGCAATCCTCGTCTGGCGAGATTTCAGAAAATTTTGCGAGTTCTGGAATTTCTAGTGAGTTACAAGATAGGATTAAACAAGAATTATTAGAAAGAAAGGAAGAAAAAGAAAAAAAAATCATTACTCCTGAGAAATTTTTGGAGTATGCTAAAGGGAGAAGAGATAAAATCTGGTACCATGCTCTCTATTACCTTGTATTTAATGCTGAAGATAATGAAGCCAGTAAAGAGTTATTGTACGAAATGCTAAAAGAGGTTACCAGTAAAAGTCCTATTGATCCTATTCAAGAGCATCAATTTTATTTTGGTCTTGGATATATCTTGCGATTAAACCTAAATGAAAAACAGATTGTTCGATTTTTAAGGGGAGGTAAATTTAAAATAAATATAGGATTAAAGGGTTTGAAAGAAATGCTAGAAGAAATAGGAGCGCCGATTAGCACACGACCTGTTTTAGATGAAGAAGAGAAAAGAGAGATGTTTATAGATTTCCTTAAAGATGATTTTACTGATATTTAATTTTTTTGCAAAAGGTTAATTTTAGAGATACAATGGCACAAAAACCTTCTCTTTTAATTATTGGAAACTCAAATGTAGGAAAAACTTCTATTACGAAATTACTTTTACCAAATCCAAAAGACTTTAAAGGAAAAACTGGTAAAAGTCCTGGCAGTACAATGTTGATTAAAACTATTTCTCATCCTAATTTACAATATAAAATTTCAGATTTACCCGGATTTGGTTATATCAAAGGGTCTAGCAGAAGGCGAGAAGAGCATACTAAAAAACAATTAGTAATTCATATAGAAAAAAATTATTCAGAATACTTTTTTTCCCTAATAGTTATCAATATATTAAGAATTGAGGATGAGCTAACTAAATATCATGATTCAAAATCTAACACTATACCACTGAGTTATGAATTAATCCAATTCATTAAAGAATTCAAGCTACCCATTCTTGTAGTTATAAATAAAGTTGATAAAGTCTCAGATTTCCACAAAAATAGAATAATATCGTTATTCATAGAAAAAGCGAAGACGTATAACATATTGTTGTCTCCGTTAACGAAAATTGAAGAATCTGGAGGTATAATTCCATATATAGAATTTTCAGCAATCAAGAAGTTAAATTTAGACATACTCAAAAACATTATAAATTTTCATTTATCGAAAAAAAGTAAATAAGTTTGAAGAAAATTTCTATCCAAGTTTACGATTTTAAATTAGGCAGAAAAATTGTTAAGGACGAACAATTTTGGGGTCATTATTCTCGTCCCAATTGACCGCAAATAAGAAATCTCTACTTGCTTCATTTGTGTAGATTAAGGGAAAACCACTCATCTCCTCAAATTTTAACGCTACCTGATATAAGTATTTATAATCTGGAAAATAATATTGGAGCGGTTCTTGACTTTTTAGTCGATTCTTAATCAAGAGTGCTTTCGCTTGAAGCGTAAATCCTTTAATTTCAAAAAATGTAGGATTAGCTCTTTCAATTAATTTAATATATTCAGGAATCATACTCAAGGATAAATTAAGGTTCTTTACCGCTGTTAGTCTAATGACTGTTCTACAGGTTAATGAATTTATAAGATTTAGAGATTCAATCAGATTATTCCAACCATCTTTTATCATAGGCCGACAAGTTTTTTTATATAACTTTTCATTACACGCTGGAAGAGTTATATATAATTGTGATGGTAAAGAAGATAAACTTTCAATAGCTTTTGGTAAAGTACCATTGGAGACAATAAAAGTAGTCATTTGTCTGTTCCTAAATTCTTGAACATACTCATTAATTTTTGGATATAATAAGGGTTCTCCGTCTAAGGATATTGCAGCATGGTTGGGAGTCATCGCTTCATAATGACTGGTCATTATTTCTTCGGGTGTAGTTAATACTCTATTGATAAGCATTTGAATTTCTTCTTTAGAATCAATACAACAAGAAATTTCATCATCTATTTTGTAATTATTCAATATTTCATCAGTGTTATTAATAAATCTCTGATTTTTCAATAGGCTTACAGCACGCTCTATTTTATTCTTACTAATGTGTAATGTTTTAGAAAGGGAATTTATATTATGCTGGTCTTTTTTAGTCAACATATAGCACATAATATCATTCATAATCTCATAATTGTCAAGATAACGTCGAAGCGGTAAATGATTTTTAAGAATGTCTTGTTGATGACGTATCATTTCATCAATTATTTCTTTAGGATCATCAGGTTCAACAACAAAATCTCCTCCCAGGGCTCCTAATTCAATATCACGCCAACAAAAAACACATTGATGGTTACAAAAAGGTAAAGAAGGAGTATTTTGTAAGCAACGATGACTTTCTACTCCAAAAATGCCTTTATAACAGTTTCTATTTGATCTCCCGGTTAACAATTTCTGCTCTAACCAATGACATGGTTTTAGCGCTGAATGTTTATTAGGACCAACAATCCTATAAGTTGTTTTAGTATATGTCTCTACAAATTCATTTGTAATTTTACCATTTTCGATGAAATTCGATTTCATATCAATGAGATATTGTTAGTATCCTACTAGTTTATAATTATAGGTAAATGTATCTAATTAATATATTAAAAATTATCATTTAGTTTTATAAGTGAGGAAATAAATAGAAGCCCACTTATAAAATATAATAAATATGCATTAAAATATTCAGAAAGATAAAGCATGTTAAATCGAATAAAGAGCGAACTATTGAATTTTGGACTTAAATTTATAAGTATTGATGATAAAATAGTAAGAATGCTATTAGAAACTGCTCCCTCTAATATAAATGAAATTGTAATAATGCCCGCTGTTAAAATGTTTATGAAGAAATTAGTACAAAAATTACAGAATAAAACTTCATATGGTAGAGTATATAATGGTTTATTAAATGGAGTGAAGGTAAGTATTATTCGATCTCAAGTAGGTTGTCCAAATGCGGCGCTAACAGTTGAATGTTTAAAAAGAACTAAAGCAAAAGCCATAATTCGTATAGATTTTTGCGGAGGAATTACCTCTAATAGTAATGATATTGAGATTGGTAACATTATTATTCCGAAAAAAGCTTACTGCGATGAGGGAACAAGTCCTCAATATATAAGAACTAATCCCCATATAATAAACCAAAACGAAAAGATTGAAAATCCAGTTTTATTGACTCAAAATTTAGAAACTGGCAATAAAACTATTTTTATCTCAAAACCATATGAACCTCTTAAAAATTTATTATTAAATGAAGCAAAGAAATTTGACCCAAATAAAACTAAGGAAGTGAGTTTATGGACTACTGATGCCTTGTTCTGTGAAGATTTTGAATTTATTAGAGCCCTTCAGGCTATTAATGTAAAGGCAATTGATATGGAATCGTCCATCCTTTTCTTGTTAGGACAACTTTATAACTTAAAAACAGCTTCAATATTATCAGTTTCAGACCTTCCTGGACATCCACAATATGATCTATTTCAATCTAACGAAATTCATCCGGATATGGAAAATGGAATTAACAAAGTAATTAAAATTTTAATAAATTGTCTTCCAGAAATACAACATTCAATTGTTTAAGAAAAATTATAATCCTTTTAATAATCTTGAAAAGTCAGGTTCTTTAAAGAATTTGTTGTACTCTTTTAATAATTCTATATTAACTAAATGGATTTTCTCATTGTTTTTATTGAGGACAGATTTAACTAAATCTAACTCTTTCAACTTTTTGATATGATATTGAACTGTGCCGGAATACACATCAAGATTTTCCCCCACTTTTGATATGGTAATACTTTCATCATTTAGAAGCTCTTGAATAATTTGATAAATTAGTGGATTTAGAAATATAATTTTGTATTTATCATAATCTTCGGGAACATCTGCTAAAAAGTAATGAAGAGATTTACCTATTTTTCTAGAGCGGATTAATTTAAACCTCTCAAGAGTCATAATATGTTTTAAGAAGGGAGTTCTTGTGATATTTAGTTCTGATTCTATACTATCATCTCTTGCATGAATTCCTGGATGGTCTCTAATAAAATTTAATATAGTTACTAATTTCTCATTATTTAATACTTCTAATTTTGTTCTACGTTCGTTAGTCACAATCCAATTTTTCTCATCTAAACTTCTTATAGCAAGAAACAATTCTTCTTTACTATAGCCTTTTTTATATGCTAATTTTGCGATACATTTAGCATATAATTTTTCTATAATTGGGAATTTTTGTAATTCTGCTTCAGTATCAACATCTAGATCAAAATCAGCTTCATATCTTTTCAATTTTAAAATATTTTTAGCAACCTTTAAAACATCAGCCTCAATTTCAGTCAATTCTTCAACTAGAGCTTCCTTGTCAATTACTTCTTCCTTTTTTAATTCTTTAACTTCACCAAGTGGTCTGAAATCTTTACGCCTAAATGTACTTTCCTCTAAATTTTTTTCCTCTCCTGACTCCTTGGTTTCTCTTCTTTTTTCAAGCGACATTTTTACTCAGAAAGGTTCTAGTTAAGAACTTATAAATTACTTTCTAAAAATTGAACAAAATCTAATTGTTCATTATAGCTCATATATTTTAATTGTTGAATTACTTTCTCATAATGTTGCGGTGTTATGTTTTTTAAATTCCTAATTCTTTGAATTAATTTTTCGGGAAATTCACTATATAATTCTTTTAATATCTCAAGGTATTTTTCTTGTTCTACTTGAGTTAAAAAGGCTAATTCCTTTAATAACTCTTTACGATCCTTTTTTGGAATATCTAAATCTTTAATTTTATCTCTTAAATCTTTGGAAAGCACATTAAATATTTTTGAGAAATATTCTTTAACAATTTTTTTATCCTTTTCATTTTTCACCGGTAAAAGTGATTCATGAAGTTTAAGTCCAGATATACCACTTATACTTTCACTTTTTTCAACAATCGTTGGTTTGAGAGTTTCTTTTTGAGTTTCTATATCTTTTTCATGTTCTCCTTTCTTGGCACTTTCTTCAATAATCGTTGGTTTTTCTTCTAAATCAGGTCTACTTTCGACAATTATAGGTTGTTTATCACTTTCTAATTTTGGAATCTGTTCTTTAACAACTATTTGCTCAGGAGATTTTTCTTTAATATCTTCAGATAATGGAATTCTTGGTATTGCTTTTACTTCCTCTCTTAAAATCGGTTTTTGATAATCTATTGGTTTACCTATAACGAGAAGAAATAACAAGATTGCTTTAAATAAAATAAAAATTCCGACTCCTAGAAACGCAGATCCTATTATTCCAAGTATAAATATTCCAATTGCATCTCCAATATTCAGATCTACCTTATCATAAATCTTTCTCTGTAATCGAAAATCAATTAATAAGATTATCGTTGGAAATATACTAAAACCTATAATAACGATTGATATATCAACTATTGTGTTCCAAAAACCAGTTTCGATAATAATATTACTAAGTACCTCCCATAGTAAAAAGCTAATACTATTATTAAATGAACCAAAAAAGACAGAAAATAATATAATTAAAATAATTACAAAACCTGCTTTCGTAGAGAAATTGTTTAGTGAATTTTTCAGTTTCAGTACAAAGTGATAAAATTTATGTTTCTCTTCCTCTTGATGTATAATATTATATATAATAATAAGAATTCCTTTGATTAGAACAACTGCACCTATCCCATATAAAATACACCCTAAGATACCATAACAGAATGCATCTAAAGCAATTGAATTAAACCCATCAGATTCAATTCGTGGAGATATAAATCTCGCCTCATAAATAAGGATTAAAATTGCACTTAATCCTAATAAAATTTGCCCAATAAAAAGATAAATTCCATTTATTGGATTAAATAAATGTTGGAAACTAAGTCCAAAAATGATTACTGCGAATATAATGATTGGAATATCATCAAATTTATCTATCTTTTTTATAGCATTAGCTAATTTTGACTTACTTCCCTGTCTAATCATAAATGCTTGATTTGATGAATACCTGGGTTTAGGAAGTCTTGTTGGGGCTTGTTTAAACTCAACACCTGCTAATGAAAATGGAGTACCGCACATTTCGCAGTAAACTTGAACATTATTTTCAATTAAGTCAGTTAACTCTTGAGGGAAAACAAATCCACAAGATCTACACACATAAACTGTATTAACCATTAATACTCACACTTGTAAGATAATAATTTTTAATTACTTTTTTAATTTATCTAAAAACTCTATACCACTGAAAAAATAATATCTAAATTCATCTAAAAACTAAATGGAGTCCAATTTTTAACCATAATACCTTATTTTCATAATATCAATTCTTTCCAGTTTAAAGATTGAACTGTTGAATGAAGAAAATGGTCATCATTTACAAGATGATATTGCAGGTTATTAAAACATTTTTGAGCAATCCACTTTGTTTTATTATGGTTAACTACATTATCATTTTTACCATGAAATATAATTACCGGAATATTAAGAGGTTTAACCTTAATGTTATTAAAATACGTTTCTATCAAAAAGGGTGCTAATAATATCAATTTGTATACATTTTTCGGTTTTTGAAGAGCATATATTGTACCCATCAAGCCACCAAAACTAGAACCAATGATGATCCACAAGGTATTCTTGTTTAAAACTGATTCTAATTGTTTCATTCTTTTCTTAAGAATTAGATCAATTGATATTTCAGAGTTGTAAGGCTCAAAATCGGGAGTCATGATTTCTGGAATCTGTTTTTTTAAAATTCTTGCTTTAAATCCACTCCCTGAACTTTCGAGTCCATGGATGAAAATGATATTAGCCATATAGTTCCCCCTAATGTGTTTATATTTAATTTATCTCACGATTATTGTTATCTGGAGGTTGAGGTGTCAGTTCTTCGTTTAATCTCTTTAATAGTCGCTTTTGCCCTATGTAAATGAGAAAAAAAAGAATACTAAAATATATAGTGATAACAATAAGTGTAATGAAGTAATAATCTTTTGTAAATGAAATCAAATGCATGGCTACTCCAATTATAAATCCTGTAAAAATTCGTGAGCTAGTACTACTTGTTCTTAATAAAAGCCTTTGAGTACCCCAATCAATTAATCCAGGAATTGGAAGTATAATTATAAGCAGTAGTGCAAATAAAGGGTCGAATTCTGAATTAAATATTCCTTCGATTAGATGCACAAAAAAAATCGAAAGAATGAGTCCAATTATCATTCCAGAACAGCGAGTACAAAAATATATTTTTGTACGTCCAAATTGAAAAGAGAAAGTGTGATCACTGGCTGATAACGGATGGTGCGTTAAAAGTAAATAGTATAAATGTCGTTCCCTTTTTGATAATAATTTATCGTATATAATTAAAGCGATTGG